>Ga0206851_1022_pt1 | contig 57344 bp, 54 predicted proteins | sample Alteio_BWOrgCont_13_FD_152904 | JGI IMG/M metagenome (GOLD analysis project Ga0206851, IMG submission 152904) | Enriched cells from forest soil in Barre Woods Harvard Forest LTER site, Petersham, Massachusetts, United States -... | ecosystem: Environmental > Terrestrial > Soil > Temperate forest >... | reverse complement strand
TTTCGCTATTTCCTGTGCTGGCAATTATAGTATCGTTGCCGGCGCCCCCTTGGATAGTATCATTTCCTGGCTCAGTTTTTATCAAATCTCCTAAGTTGTTAGCCGTAATAGAATCATTGCCTGGGCCGGTATCCAAAGTTCCGATATGGGTGCCAAAAGCTATGAAGTAATTCGATTGCCCAACCGTGCTGCCCATTCCTTGTTTTAGGTTAAAGGTAGCAGCGCCGGTATAATGCGTGCTATCGAAAGTGCTGGCGCCAACCGGATTCCAGACAGTCTGGGTGGTAAGCGAGCCATCTATATTATAAGTTGTAGGCCCCGTGGAACTCATATTTGCGCCATAGAGCCACTGCATTGCTAGAATATCAAACGGCATTGGAGTTTGTGGTGGGTTGGTGGCAGTGGCAATGGCGCCGGGAGTGTAAGACATTATGGTGTTATCATAAGTCGCTTCCGCAACCGGGAGATATGGTCCAAGGCCGTCACCGCTATTTGAATCGGCGCCAGCCTGGCCCGAATAATTTTCTGGATGCTTTAGGCCGAGTGCATGGCCAAGCTCATGCACCATCGCTTGAGTTATAACGTTATTAACAACGCTGCTGCTGATTCCGAGGAAGTTTTCAAAAACGTTAGGGTCGGTGGTGATTTCAATTGGAGCCTGGGCCATTTGGGTCGGATTACCAGGAACGGATGACTGACCTGTAACTCCCAGTACTGCTCCGCTGGCGCCCACCGGAAGGTTGTCATAGTCGTATAGTACAATGTTAGCATTCGCTGCGGCTGAGGACGAGGAGGGAACGTAAGTGAAATGAATGTTGGCAACTCTTTCCCACGCTGCCAAAGCACCATTCAGATCGCTGACGAAATTACCCTCGGTTGGGCCGGAGATAGTATATGTTATATTTGCGGCCTGATGTAGTGTTCCAGTCCAATCAAAACCGACCAACAGTGAGTCAATCCGGTTATCACCAGAAAGGAAGGCAGTGTTACTGGCCCCGGTTACAGTATCTACATCGGCAAGCTTCGGGCCAGTGATTATATCACTCATATGCTAGGAACTATCACATTCCGCTCATAGGTTTGTAAAATTAATTCTTATATAGACCAGCTGTTTCCGCTGCGATTATTATTGATTTTGCTTTGTTGCAACATTCCTGCCATTCGGTTTCCGGGACGCTGTCGGCCACTATGCCAGCTCCAGCCTGTGAATATAAAATTCCGTTTTTAATAAGTGCGGTGCGCAGCGTGATGCAGCTATCCATCGCGCCATTGCCACTGAAATAGCCGACGCAGCCGCCATAAAACCCGCGGCGTTTTTCCTCTAATTCGTTAATGATTTGCATGGCGCGGATTTTTGGCGCGCCCGATACGGTTCCGGCAGGAAACCCAGCGATCAATGCATCCAATGGATCCAGATCATCTCGTAATTCTCCTTCAACGTTTGAGACTATATGCATAACGTGGGCGTAGCGCTCTATCACCATCCGTTCGGTTACTTTGACAGTGCCAGGCTTTGCTACCCGGCCTATATCATTGCGGCCTAAGTCTAACAGCATCAAATGCTCGGCGGTTTCCTTGGCGTCCGAGAGTAATTCTTTTTCCAGTGCCAAGTCTTCTGCCGTAGTTTTTCCTCGTGGCCTAGTTCCTGCCAATGGCCGGATGGTAACTTTTCCTTCCTCAGTCTTAACTAATATCTCAGGGCTTGAGCCGATTAGGGTAAAATCTTTCATATGAAGGTAAAATAAATAAGGCGAGGGGTTCAGGCTGCGGAGAGCCCGGTAAACTGCAAACGCATCGACACCTTTTTGCAATTTTTTCGCGCGGCGCTCAGAAAGCACTACCTGAAATATATCGCCCGCCAATATATATTCCTTAGCTTTTTTAACGATTTTTTCATACTTGAGGTTTTTCTCCTCCCATAACTTCGCCAACATTCCTGTGGAGACAGGATTTTTGGGAAGAAAATTCTTGAGTCTAGATTTTACAGGCTTATCAAGCACTACAATAACTTCTGCTATTCTTTTTTCTGCTGCTTTCTCAGTCCCGGGTTTGCCTTCCGGTGAAATTATCCACATTTCATCTCTAACCGAGTCAAACACCACTAAGATTTTCGGTCTGATGAAAATACCATCGGGGATGCAGATTTCATCTGGCTTTTTATCGTCGCCGATGTTTTCCATCAGTCGCACCATATCGTAACTCATATAACCGAAAACACCCGATGCCATTGGCGGAAACCCCAGCGGAATTTCTATGCGCGATTCTTTTATTAATTCACGTAAAGAGGCTAGCGGATTTTTATTTAGCTTACGCTTTTTTCCATCGGTTTCGATTGTGACCACGCCATTTTCACATTTCCATATAATATCCGGATCAAGACCGATTATCGAATAACGGCCACGATTAGCACCGTTTTCCACCGATTCGAACAGAAAATGATAAGGGGAAATATCCGCAAGCTGTAGCATCGCCAGCACCGGCGTTTTCATATCCGCCGGGAGTATTTTATGTATAAGCTTTTGTTTTTTCACTGGGCGGTTTTTAGGGCATCCTTATAAATCCGCACCGGATACCTAGTTTTCAGGTAATCGAAATACTGAGTTACCAGATCATCCATATTTTCTTCAGCTATCTTGGATTTGAGTTTTTCAATTGTTGCTGCATCTGGCTTCCCAACAAACTGCTTAACTGCAATGAGTCGAGCCACGACAAATTTATTTTCCAGCCGGTACGGTTTCGTTGTTTCGTTTTCCTTAAGGCGGAATATTTCACTGATGAATTCCGGCGGCAGGTTTTTATCATGGTAATCAGATTTTATTGAATCTAGCGTCGTCGCTTCCAGGTTTATCGATTGTGCAGCAGCGGTCTTGAAATCCTTTCGTGCTGCCAGTTCATTTGCCATCTTTTCTGCTGCGTCTTCCGCTTTTCCATGAGCATAGGCATCGGATACTTCCTTTTTCACATCCTTAAAGTTTGGAATGCTAGAGGCTCGAATATTATCGACATAAACCAATACATATTTTCCGCCTATAGTAGCAAAAACATTACTGGCTGACTTGGCGGGAGTAGAAAACACAGCATCAAGAAACGCCTTTGAGGTTTCAAGCTTTTGTGGATTCATATCGCTATGCTTTAGTCCCAAGGCTTTTTTCAAATCCAGCGAAAATTTCTTTGCCACTTCCTCAGATGTAGCGCCAGATGCTGCTTCATCATCGATTGACTGGATGAATTTATTAGCTGCTTCACCAGCGCTTGTCTTTTCCATTTGGGTTTGCAGTTTGTCCTTAACTTCCTCGAAACTAGCTACATGCGGAGGGTATATGCCCAAGATTTTTATCACATGCCAGCCGAATGGGCTTTTTATTGGTGTTGAGACTCCACCGTTTTCAAGCGCGAAGGCACTATTGGCAAGGTTTTCCGGAGCAAGCGAATCCTTCCTGGCTTTTTTTACCAACGAAATTTTGACTCCCGTCAGCTTATGGAAATCTGCACCAGCTTTCAGTTTTTCATATACATTCTTAGCAGTTGTTTCATCTTTCGCTATTATATTTCCTAAATCCCTAGTTTCTGGAGTGGAGAATTCCGCTTTGTGGCGTTCATATTCCTTATGCAGTTCTGCATCAGTTATTTGGATCTTTGCCGCCTTTGCCGGATCAATTACCATATAGCTTACATCCCGAGTTTCTGGACTTGCGAAATATTGCTTATGGCTTTCGTAAAACTGGGAAAGTTCGGCATCGGGTATCGTTGCGGAGCGCTGATTGTATTCTATTGGGACGTAGGCAATTTCTGCAGTGCGGCGCTGCTCGGAAACCGCATAAAGTTTTTCTAGCTCGAACTCAGAAACACTGTGGTCAGCGGTTAGCGCCTGCATCAAAAGATAAAATCCTAAATCCCGGCGCATTTCATCTAGATAAGCAGCTTCGCTTTTTCCGGAGCGTGCAAGGAATTCATTGAAACGCTCAGGCGAAAAGCTGCCTTTTTCACCACGGAAGGCTGGATTTCCGGCGATTATTTTCACCAGATTCTTATCTTCCGGCGCAATATGGAGCCTTGCGATCTCCTGTGCCAGTAGCTTCTGGCGGATAAGGCTATTCAACGTTTCCTGTGAGATTTCTGCCTTAATCGCATCGTTCATGGCATTCCCGGGAAGCGCGGACTGGACTCTCTGCGTTTCGACGTGCAGAGCTTCACGATATTCATCATAGGAGATTTTTATTCCTCCTACTTTTGCCACGGAGTTATCAACACGGCCACGGAACACGTCGCCGATGCCCCAGGCGGCAAAGCTCAGAACAATAATAGCAATCAAGAACCAGGCGGCGGCCTTGCCGAATTTGGAGGTTATCGTGTTCATAATAAATATGTTATACGTGCTAGAAGATAAATATTAACTGGCGGTTGTTCAATAGTTTATTGGGATTTAGCAAAATGCTTGCAAAAATCATAGAAAAATACTAGCATATAAAAGTTGTTGCTTTCGCAATAAACCCACAAAAATTAATCAGGAAAGTTAGAAGCATATGACTGTCGCTAATTTACCGGTATTATCAGCCGAATCCGGCCTTTCCCGTTATTTACGGGAAATTCGGAAGTTTCCGATATTGGATCAGCAGGAAGAATATATGCTGGCCAAGGCTTTCGCCGACCATGGTGATGTTGCAGCAGCGCATAAGTTAGTTACCAGCCATCTGCGCCTGGTAGTGAAAATGGCAATGGGATTTAAGGGCTATGGTCTGCCGCTAGTGGAGCTGATTTCCGAGGGCAATATCGGCCTGATGCAGGCGGTGAAGAAATTCAATCCTGAAGCAGGTTTCCGGCTTTCTACCTATGCAATGTGGTGGATAAAGGCGGCGATACAAGAATATGTGCTGCGCTCCTGGAGCTTAGTGAAAATGGGTACCACGGCGGTGCAGAAGAAATTATTTTTCAATCTCCGCAAATTGAAACATCGCTTGGATGCCTACCATGAAGGCGATTTGCGACCGGACGAGATAAAAAGCATCGCAACCGAGCTAGATGTGCCAGAGCATGATGTGGTCGATATGGATCGCCGGATGAAGGGCGGTGATTATTCGCTGAATAAGGTGGTGAGCGCAGAAAGTGAGGATGAGTGGGGTGATTTCCTCGCCGATAGCGCGGAAAGCCATGAAATCACCATTGCGGAAAACCAGGATATGGCGCAGAAAAAACTTCTGCTTACCAAGGCGATGGAGAATTTAACTGCGCGCGAACGCGATATTTTCCGTGAGCGGCGTTTGAGTGAAGAACCGGCAACTCTTGATGATTTAAGCAAAATTTATAATATTTCTAAAGAGCGCGTCCGCCAGATCGAAAACCGGGCGATGGAGAAGATTCAGCAGCTATTGCTGGAGAATAAAGCCGGGGAAGCGGCTTAAAAGTTAATCAGTACTATTACTACTGCTACTGCGGCTTCTGCTAAAACCACCCGGATCAGTGTTAATCATTCTAGATGCATCTCTTCTTCCTTCTTGTACTCTTTTCAATCTATCCGCGGCGCCGTGTAATTTTTTATAATCTTCTGCAGATCTTGAAATTCCTCTTGTTAACGCCTCGCCAGTAAATTCATCTAATATGTTGACAGTTGCTGGATAGCCTTGCACCATTAGGCGCAAGCTTCGTCTTATAAACCTTCCCACGACATCTGCGGCTGGATGACCTGGCAATACTTTAGTTATTCTTGTGTCATTGGGTTCAGGAAGCTTAGTGCCGCTGGTATTGTGTGTGTACCAATGGTGACTTCCTATAAAAGTTTCTGCTATTTCCTTCTGTCCAGCTTTTTCTCCAATTATATAAGTAATAATCTTTCTAGATACGGGATTTATTTTTCCGGGGCAAAGTACAACGCCATTTCCAATACAATAATGTCCTATACCTTCAGTTACATTATAGCCCGGCATTAGCTTTTCTTGTCCAGATAAATTATCAGTTCTAACTTCCACCACTCCATCCATGGGAGTAACATGCATAGTAGTAAAATATCCGTTTTCTTTTTGCAGATTATAAAGCGTGGTATATGACGCCACTTTAATTTGGGAGAGTAAATTATGAATTTCATTTAATGCATAACCTTTGCTTTCCATTGTATGTATAAGACAATTTTCTACTTGCTTCAGAAATACTGAACCATAGCTGAAACTGGTAAAAACAAATTGAGAGAAGTTTTCAGCAACTTGATTTAATATACTAATTTTCTTCTCCTGCTCACAATTGAGCGGAATATCCGGAATTAAATCCTGGAAGACCTTATGAACAAAATGTTGTGCTTTAGTGCTGAAAAAATCCAGATTGCTTTGTAATGCATATGTTTCGCTTAAAATTTTATAATAGCTGTTTTTATTGAATGATACTCCCATCATTTGAATGGGGATAGTTTCCGCTTCAGCGTCAGTGCCGGCATCTGTGTCCAGCATATCTGGATTTGCCATCCTTCTCAGGCAGCTTAATTGTTTAGCCATTTCGTCTAACGTCATTGTATTTATTTCACCGATATCCATACCGCTTCTACGTCCAAATCCTTGTATATGTATAAGCTTAGGCCCTTTTTGCAAATGAATTTTGTGTGCCCCGGGGCTGACTATGGATCGCTGCATATCTTCAGCTTGCAGCCTTTCCAAGGATCCTTTTTCTGAATCGGGTCTTATGCTCCATACTTCCACGTCTTCTTCATCGCAAAAAATGAAATGTCTCTCGTTTTCATATTCCGCCAAAGCATCAAAGAGGTGGGAGATTTGTAACGGATATTTTTTAAAATCCGGATTTAAATTATTTTCGTCGACAAAAAACCCTCTAATCTTTATCGCAAAATCACCACTTACGGTTAATTTAGCAGAACCATCGGTAATTATAGGCTTGTCTTCATAAACAAATCTCTTATATCCAGTTTCCGAGAAGAATTTTTCTATAGCTACAATCAATGCAGATTCAGGGCTTCCCAGTATTACTTCAATTCCATCATATGGAGGATTGATTATTTCTTCGGTAAGCAAATTAAATTGGTTCAGAAAAGATAGTTCTGAAGATGGATTTTCTTGCCGATTCGCACCTACCCCATTTCTCATTCTGAGAATTTGTGACTCTACTTCTACATTGTAATATTGTCTAACGAGTGTTTTGAATCTTACCCCCTTTTTTAAAAGCCCTGGAAGTTCTGCAATAACTTCATCTATATCAGTAAAGCTGGTATTAGCCGTTTCATTTATTGTATTTATCAGCGCTGCACTAAGAGCTTGATCGCTTCTGGCAAAAGCGAAAACATCATCTTCACAGTGGCAATTTAATAACTCTATTATTGATTCCCGACCAGAACCACCAGCAACCGCATAAAACTGCTGAAGATTTTCAACCCAAATATCTTTCTCATTTTGATCAAATAGTTCTTCACTAGATGTCTCTTCTTCTAGCATAATGTGCCTCTTAAAGTTCTAGACTTAAGAATAGCCTATAAAGGTAAAGAAAACGTTAATGAGAACTCTTATTTTATAATAAACGGGGGGTGACCGGTAACAATCTGATAATTAAGGTTAATCCCTGCTACCAAATCCTTTTTATCTTTTTACCTATGTTCTATTTAAGAAATTGGATTATGTTTGATAATACTAAATGCAAATATATAAAATTTTATTAAAAATAAATCACGAACGATGAATTTTCTTAACTTTTCGAGGTTTAACGCTATCTATAAGGCATTGCCAGTTTTCTTGGCGGCTGCTCTGGTTCTATTGGTCTCTGGCCTATATCTTTCACTGTTCGCATCTCCGCCGGATTATCAGCAGGGCGAGGCGGTGCGCATAATGTATATCCACGTGCCATCGGCATGGATGGCACTTTTTATATATTCGATAATGGCGGCGGCCAGCGCCTCCGGCCTAATCTGGAGAAATCCGCTATCGTATATAATGGCTTCGGCGTCAGCGCCGATTGGTGCGGCATTCACCGCAATCACCCTCATCACCGGATCGTTATGGGGCAAGCCAATGTGGGGTGCCTATTGGGTTTGGGACGCGCGGCTTACTTCCGTGCTGATTTTATTTTTCCTCTATGTCGGGTTCATTCTGATGTTTTCCGCATTTGATTCGCGCGAGCGGGCGGAAAAATCAGCTGCGGTGTTGGCGATTATGGGGTTCATCAATATCCCCATAATCAAATTCTCAGTTGATTGGTGGAACACACTGCACCAGCCTGCCAGCATATTCCGTATTGGTGGCCCCGCGATTCACTCTTCAATGTTATGGCCGCTACTCATTATGTTCGCTGGATTTTTATTTTTATTTTTATTCCTGCTGATCGTCAGGATGCAGGCGGAGATTTTGAATAGAAAAGTTGCCAGAAAAGTTGCTTAAATCACTGCCTGCTTTCGCCCTTAAATTTTGCGATAGCGCTCATAACAGTTTCCCTCCACGACAAAACCTTTTGCGGTTCATCCGGCTCGGGAAGAAGTAACTCATATCTTTTTCTTCTTATCCCCTCCCTTTTTTCATAATCCGCTTCGTCCATTTTAGAAGCTTCCTCGATAATCTTTTGCAGAATATCACGGTTTAGGCCATATCGCTCTACTACCATAGCTAGAATGCTATCTCGAGTATATCTTTCAGGATTGTTTCTTTGTGCCTCCTGGGGCAAATCTTCTCGAGGATTCTGTAAAAGCTCTCTTAAGTTCTCCAACATGTCCTTATTAATAAGGCTTTCCTCATCGCGTATATTGAGAACATAACGCGCCTGTTCTTCCCGGTAAAAATCGTTCACTCTTGGCCCAACTATTTTGGTCAATTGCATAATGCTGGATAAATGATTTGGATCTCTATCGGGGGAGGGCCCGGTTAAACAATATTCCATTTCCAGTAGAGCTTTTCTAATTACATTTTCCCTGGAATCTACGGTTTCTAAGGTGACCCCCGTTTTTTGCCTCAACTCCCTATAAGTTTTTGCATCAAAAATCTGTTCTAAAATTCCTTTAAAAGGTTCTTCCTCAAAAAATGTTGCATTGGAAAACCAAATAGGCGGCGGCGTTCTTCCTTGCACCCAATTGGCTATATTAGGAAAGGGAGTGCGTTCGGGATCCGATTGTTTCGCCAATACTTCAAAATAGTGTTCTATATAGTAATGCCGGATCTGATTATAAGATTTAGTGTAAGAGCCTATAGTTGGAGAGATGCGGTTTCGGTACTCAATGTCTATTAGGACTGCCTGATCGCTAGCCACTGCAATATCTTGATCAAGAAAACCTATATTTCCCGGCTTTCTGTCAAAAAATAATTTACCGCTACCAATAGCAAGCAAATCTATAAACCTTACATGTTTAAAAGACTTACGCTGCTCCTCCAGCGAAGCTGTGTCAGCCCGGGAAATCTCGAAGAGTGTCCTGATGTTATAATTATCCTTCTCCAATATGAAAAAAGGTTGAATGATTAGCCAACAAGGTTCGGAAAGAAGTTTTAGCTCTGCACCTTCGTCCATTCCCACTCTCAGAATTTCGCCGTCCGGACCAAAAGTCATCACTGTCGCATATGAACCGGAAGCAGCTTTGGCTATTCTCCTGATGCCCATATCCTTAAGTGTTTCCCTCACGGAAAACTTATTCAAAGGATGGTCTATTAAAAATGGTTCTTTGTTAATGATTGCTGCCAGTTCATCTATCAACTGGGTTTTCCCAAAAAACTCTTTCGGATCTTTAAAAAACTCTCGAGCGAAGCGTGGGCCAAAATCCACGCGCCAAGCTGGTCTTGCCGGCTCACCAAGCTTAGTGGAAGGTTCTTGATTTTGGTCAGAAACCATACTTTCGCATTATACTATATTTTCGCTCTTTCTTAACCGGGTTTTGCCATTATGATCGGAAATTCAGCTAAAAAATTGCTGCAGTGCAATAAAAAAATCCCTATTTACATACTGAAATTCCTGGCTAAAATCACTGTTCTATGACCTACATCGTTACCGAAGCCTGCATAAAATGCAAATACACCGACTGTGTGGAAGTTTGCCCGGTCGATTGTTTTTATGAAGGCGAAAACATGCTGGCGATTAATCCAGATGAATGCATTGATTGCGGTGTCTGTGAGCCGGAATGCCCGGTGGATGCAATTAAGCCAGAATCGGAGGAACTCTCCAAATGGCTGGAGGTAAACCGCGAATATTCTGCCAAGTGGCCGAATATAACGGTAAAAAAACCGCACAACCCGGCAGCAGAAAATCACAAAACCGAAGAAGGCAAATTCGAGAAGTATTTCAGCGAAAATCCTGGGCAATAATCTGCGATTTTATAAATTCCGCCACTCTTCCTGCTTCATCAAGAAAATTTCCAGGCGCTGTTCTATCGAAATTTAGCTCCCAATGCGGCCTGGCATAGCCCCCGGCGAATAATTCTTCGTGTAGTGTTTTGTAGCGTGCAGCGATATTTTCGGAATTATAAATGAATACTTCTTTTTCCGCACTGCATGCCTCTGAGCACATGCGTAACGAATCGCCGGTAACAAGTATGCTGTCAGCCAATGCTAGGAAGGGAATATAAGGATTGGCGATTTCCCGGCTGCCGTTATAATCATAAAAAAAATTGGATGCGGTGAGGGCATGCTCCAAAGCGTGAGCAGTGGCCTTTTCTATGCGCTTACAGGTGGTAACCAAGATAGATGCGTTATTTTTTTTTGCAAAATTGTTAGCTAACGCTGCAATTTCTTCCGCATCTTTGGTGGTTATATTTCCGCCTATATGTTTCCCACCTACCAATACGGCGAGATATGGGCCATTCAGTTCTGATGGTGGCTTATAGTCTATGAAAGTTTTTTCCAGCAGAGGCTTGTTTATGTGATTTATAAGTCCAGTAGTGAGGAAAACATTAGGAAAGTTGGGGTGCGGCTCATAGGATGGCAAAACGATCAGGTCGAAATCTCGGTGATTCTTTCGCGGATCAAGGATGATCAGGGCATAACACTTTCCAACAGCGTTCTTTATTGCCAGTACGGCTTCTGCCGTTTCCTCTCCGGCGCCAATTACCACGTCTGGCAATTTCTGCAAATTGAAATTGCGGTATGACTCGGCCGAAAATACTTCCGGCTCGGCCGATAGTCTTTTTGCTACTTCTATAGCTTGCACACTTCGGTAACTGTCATCAGAAATTACCCAAACCGTTAATTCTTTTTCTTGCATAGCCATTTGGTCATCTTACTATAAAAACTAATGGAAAAAGCAATGGGCAAAAATATTTTTCCCGAATTAGATTTTGACTTAGATGTGCTGGAATCAGCTATCTCTTGCGGAAATAACCTGGAAATATCAGAGCTATTCCTGAAATTCCTGCGATATATCCACGCTGCCCAAGTGCATTACATCAATGCGGAGCAGCATAGCTTCATCACTCAGTTTGTTGAAAGATTGTTAGGCCAATTTGTCTCGGCTAGATATTCGATCCCACCGGAGTTCCACGAAGAATTCATCTTGATGAATATCACTATTTCAAACCTGGTGCGCGTGACACCGCTCATAAATACCAACCAGGTAGTAGCTGAAATTCTTCGTCAACCTGATAATGCAGCGAAGCTGCTGCCCATGCTTTCGCACCGAAACAATATTCAGATTAACCTGGAGTCGATCTTTTCTCTTTTTCCTTACCAGGCTTCATTGTGGTGGGGTAATACCATTTCTTACGGGATCAACTCGAATAGTGAGTTGATTTTTAATAATAGGAAAAGCTGGGTGGCTATACCGCACTTAGAAAAACATCTCACCATATGTGCTCCTGAGACCAAGAAAACCTTAAGTTCTGTCCTAAATAGTTTTTTTCAGAGCACTTATATTTCCCCAGGTGCTGATAAGCCAGTGCATCAGGCAATTAACCATGTCATTCAGAAGCAAAACCAAAAATTAAGGTTTCCAGAGCTCACACCCGATTTCAAAAAGATTGCGGTTTTTTCGATAAATTTTCATAAGAAACACGCGGTATATCGGGCGCTTGCCCCTTATCTTTATTCGTTGAAAGGCTTTTATCATCTGACATTAATCCATTTTGCCAAACTATCGCCGGAAATAGAAATGGATGAAGATTTGTTCGATGAAATAAAAACTCCAAGCGAGGACGAATATCAGGAGGTTGTCGCATCGGTTAAATACATAACTTCTGGCAATTATGGGATGATATATTATCCGGATATTGGGATTAGCATCTGTTCTATGATGTTTTCTAATTTCCGGCTGGCACCGATCCAGGTGACCGGTTCCGGGCATCCTGTCAGTAGTTTTGGTTCAGAGATTGATTATTTTATCGGTGGCCAGGAGGTTGAGATATTAGAAAATGCACCAGAGAATTATTCAGAGAAGCTGGTGATTATACCTGGGATTGGCATGGTTCCGGTAATGCCGGATTATAATCCACGAAATCATGTGGAAAGCCAGGCTAAGGAAGAGGATACGATCAATATAATGTGCAATTGGGGTAGCAATAAATTTTATTACCCACATCTTTTGACCATAAAAAAAATAATCGAGCGCTCAGAAAAAAAATTAATTCTGCACTTTCCAGGAATTCAGACGGATATGTTCAATTTTCTGCCTTTCACCCATGAATTGAGAGAGCTGCTGGAGAATAAAAACTGCGGGATTATAACCTATGGACAAAAAAAATATCAGGACTATATGGAGCTTATAGAAGGTTGTGATTTCGCTTTGGATTCCTACCACTTCGGTGGATATAACCGGATAATAGACATGTTGATTTGCGGTAAACCCTTCGTTGCGCTGGAAGGGAAGCAATCATATAACCGTGCAGCTGCAGCTATTTTGCGTAATCTGGGTTTGGATGAGTTGATTACATCTAGTGCTGCAGAGTATGTTGAGGTTGGCTTTCGCCTTATAAATGAACCAAAGTATTTGGCGGAGATGCAGAGAAAAACTCTTGCTGTGGATCTGAAGAATAAGGTTTTTGAAACCGGAAATGAGAAGTATTTCAAGAAAGCGGTGGATTATCTTGTTGCTAATCAAGGCAATAAAAATCAAGAGCGGATGATAATTATAGAAAGCGATTAGCTGCGCAACTGGCCACCAAGTTTTGTTACTGCGCCGATTATTTTTTGTGATATCGCCTCAATTTCTGGCATTTCCAGAGTATGATCCTTTGGCTGGAGCTTTACCAAAAAAGCTAAGGATTTTTTTCCATCGGCAATTCCCTTGCCGGTATATTTGTCAAAAAGCCAAACCTCTTCGATCATTTCTTTATCCACAGCTTTAACAGCCTTTTTTACATCGCCCCATAGAGCTTTATCATCAAATATGAATGCAAAATCTCGCTCTACCGCTTGGAAATTCGATGGTTGATAATTGGGTTTTCCCGTTGGTTTTTTCATCGGTAAATTTTCCAAATAAATCTCAAACGCGGCAACCGGAGGATCTATTTTCATCTTTGCCAGAACCGCCGGATGCAATTCACCAAAAACCGCAAGAATATTTTTTCCCGATTTCAGCACAGCAGATTTTCCTGGATGATAGTATTTTGGCGCATCGGGCAAAATCTCTAGCGTTGTGCGGTCGATATTCTCTGGTAGTAGGGCTAGAACATCGGCCTTCACATCAAAAAAATCTACAAAGCGAGAATCCTGATAAATGTTTTTCTTATGATTCTCACCAACGCGGGCACCAGCAGCCACCATCTGTTGTGTTGAGTCGGAAAATTGTGGCCCAACTTCGAAAAGTGCCAGATTGAGATAGTCGCGTGCAATATTGCGTTTCGCTGCTTCAAGTAAGTTTGGAATTATGGAAGGGCGCATGAAATCAAGATCGCTGCTGATCGGGTTCAGTAACGTCATTTTTTTTGAGGTGGAAGTGAAGTTCTTTGCTTCTTCCGAACTCATGAACGAAAAAGTCACTACTTCGAGCATGCCGCGTGCTGCTAAAGTATGTCGCATATGTGAGAGTGAGGAGGGTTCTGAAATTCGTGTAGTTACTACGGGAAGTGGTACAGTAGGAATAGTTTCATAGCCATTAACTCGCAATATTTCCTCAACCAGATCGGCGCTGTTGGAAATATCGTTTCTCCATGATGGGATGGAAACTTCCAAGCCGTTTCGTGCCTTTTTCACAGTAAATCCGAGGGCTTCAAATATAGAAATTATTTTTTTATCCTCAATTGTAACGCCACCTAGTTCCTTGACTTTTTGCATGTCGAAGGAAATTTTTTTCGATGGGTTTTTTTCAGTTCCGGTGATTTCCAACACGCTTGCTTCACCACCACAAATTTCCAATATCATTCTACTTGCAATTTCTGCTCCCATACGGGCGAAATTATGATCCAGTCCGCGCTCAAAACGATAGCGTGAATCAAAATTTATCATAGTTTGCCTACCGGTTTTTGCCACAGCGGCAGAATCAAAAATCGCAGTTTCAAGAAATACTTCTGTAGTGTTGAAATCACACCCCGAATCTTTTCCGCCCATTACTCCAGCAAGAGCCACCGGGGCGGAATCATCGGCGATCACTAGTGTTTTTGCTGCGAGGTTATAAGTTTTATCATCAAGTGCACGGAAATTATCCGGCGCTGAAATTTCACGCACGTGAATATTTCCGCGCAGTTTTTTCGCATCATAAACGTGTAGTGGGCGGCTTAGATCGTGGCAGATGAAATTGGTAATATCGACCAGTGCGGAGATTGGTTTCAGGCCGATGGAAATCAACCGCTTCTTCAACCATTCCGGGCTTTCGTAGTTTTTTACATTTTTGAAATATCTGCCAACGAAAAGTGGGCAGAGAGTATTATTTTCGATTGAGACTTTTATTGGAGAGGAAAACTTTCCCCTAATTTCAGTAGTCTTCAGTGGCTTTAATTTTCCCAAGCCTTTTGCCGCCAGGTCGCGCGCTATTCCACGAACGCCAAGGCTGTCGCCACGATTTGGTGTGATGGCGATTTCAAAAACCGTATCGTTTAACTCAGCATATTCAGCAAATTTTTTTCCTACTGGTGCATCACCAGCCAATTCTATTATTCCTTCGCTATTGCCAGGTAATGCAAGTTCTTCTGAGGAACAAAGCATGCCATTGCTCTCTACTCCTCTGATTTTGGCGGCTTTGATCTGCATATCATTTGCTGGAATTATGCTGCCTACCGGTGCCAAAACAACCTTCAATCCAGATCGTGCATTGGCCGCACCACAAACGATTTGCAATATTTCCTTGCCGGTATTTACTTTGCAGAGTTGTAATTTATCAGCGGCTGGGTGTTTTTCTGCTGCTAAAATCTCAGCAATGATAAACGGTTCCAAATCTTTTGCCCGGTTCTCCATCTTCTCGACTTCCAGGCCGAGCGAGGTGAGTGTATTGGCGATTTCCTCTGGGCTAGCGCCTGTTTCCAGATGTTCTTTTAGCCAGGAAAGTGTGAATTTCATAATGGCGCAAATCCATAATGTTTCAGCCAGCGCACATCGGATTCAAAAAATGTACGTAAGTCAGCTATGCCATATTTTAGCATGGCGAGACGTTCAACTCCCATTCCGAATGCAAATCCGCTATATTCCTCCGGATCAATTCCGCAATTGGAAAGCACGTTAGGGTGCACCATACCGCAGCCCAAAATTTCTAACCAGTTATTACCTGCACCGATTTTCAATTCGCCATTGCCGCGTGAGCAACCGATATCAACTTCTGCTGAAGGTTCAGTGAACGGAAAAAAACTCGGGCGGAAGCGCAACCGCACATCAGTTTCAAAAAATGCACGGAGGAATTCCAATAAGCAACCCTTCAAATGTGCCATGCTGACACCTTTATCAACATATAAGCCCTCAACTTGGTGGAACATTGGCGAATGGGTTACATCAGAATCTGAGCGATAGGTGCGGCCTGCAGCGATGATGCGAAACGGTGGTTTTCCAGCCTGCATAGCCCGGATTTGTACTGGCGAAGTATGGGTGCGCAGTACCATTCTTTCGCCATCGCCAGGAAGGTAAAAGGTATCATGCATGTCCCGTGCTGGGTGGTTTTCCGGGATGTTGAGTGCAGTGAAATTATGGTAATCATCCTCAATGTCCGGGCCTTCGGCTGTGGAAAAGCCCATACCCGATAATATTGCGGTGACTTCCTCTAAAACTCGTGAAACCGGATGAATTTTTCCTTGTATTTCTTCGCGTGCGGGCAGGGTGATATCAATGGATTCGTTTGCTAGCCTGGAATTCAATGATTCTGATTCTAGCACGGTTTTTTTGGTGTCGATGGCTTCGGTAATGAATTTCTTTATATCATTTATCTGGGCCCCGAATTGTTTTTTTTCCTCGGGCGAAAGGCTTGCCATCAGTTTCATTCTTGCAGTGATAATGCCGCTCTTACCTAGGTAGTGAATACGTACTTGCTCTAGCTTTTCTGTGGAATCGGCAGATTCAAGATCCGCTTTAAATTCGGCTTTTATTTGATCGAGATCTTGCATATCAGGCTTATACAATGGCTGTCATTCTCGTGCTTGACACGAGAATCCATCAGAAAATGTTTTAGATGGATCCTCGGGTCGAAGCCCGAGGATGACAAGATATTACTTTCCGCCCAAAGCAGCTTTCGCTTTTTCCGCGATTGCTCCGAAGCTTTCCGGGGAGGATATGGCGAGATCAGCCAGAACTTTGCGATCAAGCTCAATTCCTGCCTTTTTGATGCCGTTCATGAATTGCGAATAAACCAGGCCGTGCAAACGTGCGCCGGCGTTAATACGCTGAATCCAGAGCGAGCGGAAATCGCGTTTTTTGGCGCGGCGATGGCGATAGCTATAGCGTAAGCCTTTCTCGACTTTCTCTATACTGACGCGAAAGCAATTCTTGGCGCGGCCACGATAGCCTTTCGCCATTTTCAGGACTTTTTTGTGGCGTGCCCTAGCGGTAACGCCTCTTTTTACGTGAGCCATGTTCGGTTCTCCTTATGCGTAAGGAAGGAACGGGCGAACGATTTTCGCATCCGATTCCTTCAAAATTGTGGTGCCGCGTTGATTGCGGATTTGCGCCTTCGGGCGCTTGCTCATGCCGTGGCGTTTGCCGGCCTGATTAGCCCGTACTTTGCCTTTGGCGGTGAGGCGGAACCGTTTTTTTGCCCCGCTCTTAGTCTTCATTTTTGGCATTTTATCCTCCTTGGATTATATAATGATGGCGGGTAGGCAGCCAAATCTATAGCCAGGCCGCGCCTATAAAAGGAACGGGTTTATATTATTCTTCCTAGGAAAAAGCAAGCAATTTATGGGAAATCTAGGTTTTTGCTGGATTTCACAGTGTGTTAGCTAGGGAATCATTGTTGGTAGCGAAATTGTTACAGAGCTATCAAAATTGCAGGATTTTTCTGGAATTTTCTGCTCCGAGGTTGCAATATAATTATTTTAGTATTATCAATTGGTTGCGCTGATAATTAAAAGTAATCTTAAAGTTAATTAAAAACTATTTTAGATTTTAAAGATAAAATCGCCCTGAGTGCAAATTAAATATAGAAATAGGGAAATTGTATGGAAGAAAAAATTATACAAGAAATTAGCAGATTTTCGATCTTAAGCCTTTCAGCCTTTGTATGCGGAATGTTTATAGGAGGAGCTAGCTCTTTTATACACAGTCCTATTAGGGGATTACTGGGTTTATAAAATCGAAAAATCTAGACTTCAACACACTATATACTTGTGATGTTTGAGGTTTTTGCATTTATTATTGAGCAGGCAAACTCATTCCACTCAGGCGGTTTACCGTCCGAATAACTTATCCCAGAAGGATTTGTGCTGATATTGTGGTGGTGCGGCAGTGGGGGCAGTTCCTGTCGCTGGCTCATAAGGTGTGCTAGGCATAAGTTCGCGTAGGAACCCTGCTGTTGTCGGAATTTCCTCAACCGGCAATCCTTCCATGGCAACCGTCATGTATTCCTTCCAGATTGGTGCGGCTATCTTGCCGCCGGTAACTTTTTTCATTGGCGTATCATCATCGTTTCCTACCCAAACTCCGGTGGTAATTTGTGGTGTGAAGCCCATGAACCAGGCATCACGGTAATCCTGGCTAGTACCGGTTTTTCCGGCAGCAGGGCGGTCACCTAGCTTGGCTGCCTGTCCGGTGCCGCGGTTTACTACATCGGAAAGCACTGAATTTATCTTATAAACCGTATTTTTTTCCAGCACCTGCTCAGGTTCCTGTGGCTCATGCTTATATAATACAACGCCTGATGTGTTGTCGATTTCCTCAATTCCATAGGCTTTGACTTTATAGCCGTTATTTGCGACCGCAGCATATGCTTGCGTGAGTTCCAGGAGATTGACCTCATTGGTGCCGAGTGCTGCACTTGGAATTTCCATGAGCTTTGAGGCAATGCCAAGCCTTTGCGCCATTTCTATTACATGATCGATACCCACAGTCTGGCCAAGTTGCACGGCGATACTGTTCAGCGATAGAGCAAAAGCCTCGCTCAAAGTCACTTCGCCCAGGAATTTCTGTTCGTAATTTTCCGGTGCCCAATCTTCGATTTCCACCGGTTGGTCAATCATGGTGCTATCGGGCGCAAGACCATGCTCAAATGCAGCTAGATAAACGAAAAGTTTGAACGATGAGCCGGGCTGGCGCTGCGCTTGGGTTGCACGATTGAATGGGCTGGCTTTATAATTTTTGCCACCGACCATGGCAAGGATTCTGCCGTCATTTGCCAATGAAACCAACGCACCTTGGCCGATTTTCAATTTCTCGCCATTTTCGTCTAAAGATTTTTTTATCGCTTCTTCTGCGGCTTTCTGCATACGCAGATCAAGGGTGGTTTTCACGATTATATCAGAAACTTGGACTCCTAGGTAAAGCGGTACCTGTTCGGCGATCCATTCAGCAAAATACATGTTGCTGGATGTAACCTGGGCTTCATGTTTAAGGTCTTTCTCCGCCTCCACCGCCTTTTCCAAGCTGATGTAACCGGCATCAACCATATTAGCCAAAACCTGTTTTGCTCGTTGCGCTGAGAGCTCAGGATTACTGGTAGGCGAATAGCGGCTAGGTGCACGGATCAAACCTGCCAATACTGCAGCTTCACTTAAACTTAATTCAGAAGCGCTTTTGCTAAAGAAATTATGCGCTGCTGCATCGACGCCGAAATTCCCGCCGCCAAGGTAAACCCGATTTAGGTACATTGATAAAATTTCCTGCTTGGAATATTTATGCTCCAGCCAGAGTGCCAGGATCATCTCTTGGATTTTGCGTTTCATGGTACGCTCTGGGCTAAAAAACACGATTTTGGCAAGCTGCTGGGTGATAGTTGAGCCGCCCTGGACAACGCGATGGGCAATGAAATTCACAGAGGCGGCGCGGACCAAACCGATTAAGTCGATGCCGAAATGCTCAAAAAACCGGCGATCTTCGGTGGAGATTACTGCCTGGATCAGGTATGGAGAAAAATCCTGATATTGTAATGTTGCGCCATGGGCTTCGCCATAATTGGCGACGAGCTGGCCATCAAGATTTACGATTTTTATATCAGGAATGCGGTTATTTTCTTCCAGTTTTGCAGTGCTTGGCAGATCAGTGGAATAGTAAATCACCACCACTGCCAGGAATAGTATGATGCCAACTATCACAACGATAGACCATTTCAATACTAACTCAAAATTTGAGAATTTCCTTTTATTTTTACTAGTAGCCATTAGATTAGGCCTCATTACTATGGAAGAAACAGATTTTCATCGCCTTGCCGACACCACCCTAGAAAAATTGGCTGCTGAACTGGAAAATGCCGATTCTGCTGGTGCTCTGGAGGTGGAATACATAAATGGTATATTAAATATAGAAATTCCACGAGCCAAGCAATATGTAATAAACAAACATACGCCGATGCGTCAGATATGGCTGGCTTCACCCATCAGTGGTGCGGCACATTTTTCCTATGATGGTGGGAAGTGGGTTTCTTCAAGCGGTGTTGAGCTGGAAAGTTTGCTGCGGGGGGAATTAATGGCTATAACGGAAAACCCATGAAATTCCTATTATCATATTTTAAGCAATATAAGTTACAGCTTGCCGGAGTTATGCTGGCCCTACTGGTTTCCGCTGGAGCGGTTTTGAGCTTCGGGCGCTGGATAAAACTGCTTATCGATCAGGGCTTTTCCAAAGAAAATTCTGGGATGCTCGACCATGCGCTGCTGTTATTGCTTACAGCCGCTGCTGTGCTTTCACTCGCTGCCTATTGCCGTTATTACCTGATAACTCGTATCGGAGATAATGTAGTGGCAAATATCCGGCGCGATGTTTTTCGCCATCTGATTAATTTTTCCCCAGCGTTTTTTGAGACTGAGAAAACCGGCGGAATTATTTCGCGCCTCACCACCGATACGGTGCTGATCCAATCGCTCGTCACTACAGTTTTTTCGCAGCTGGTAAGAAACGGTCTTACCTTTGCAGGTGGGCTGATATTGCTGTTTGTCACCAGTCCTAAGCTTACTTTATATGTGCTGGTGATAGTACCATTGGCGGTTCTGCCGATAGTTATACTCGGCAAGAAAGTACGGAAACTCTCGGCGGCGACGCAGCTCAAAATCGGCGATATTTCGGCGCATATAGAGGAAACGGTTAGCTCCTATAAAACCGTACAGGCTTATTGTCGTGAAGATTTAGAAGCTGGGAAATTTGAGAGCTATCTGCAAAACGCCCTTGCTGCCTCACAAAATCGAATAAAAATGCGTGCGGGGCTGACTGCGATGGTGATCTTGCTTACATTTGCCGCGGTCGGGCTAGTGTTATGGATCGGCGGACATGAGGTGCTAGCTGGAGAGCTTTCTGCGGGTAGCCTTTCTGCGTTTATATTCTATGCGGTGATGTTGGCCGGGGCGCTTGGCGCCATCAGCGATGTCGTTGGTGAATTACAGCGGGCACTGGGCGCAACGGAGGGGCTCTCGGCCATCATTTCAACCAGCTCGGAAATTAAAGATAGCAATGATGCAATAGCATTGCCGGAAAAGACCAAAGGTGAATTAGAATTCCGCGATGTGACGTTTTTCTACCCGAGCAAGAAGGATAAACCAGCGCTAAAGAATGTTAATTTCCGTGCCAGGGCAGGAGAAAAAATTGCCATCGTTGGGTTATCGGGCGCTGGGAAAAGCACGATTTTCCAATTAGCACTCCGGTTTTACGACCCAGCTTTCGGTAAGGTTTTGTTTGATGGAATCGATATAAAAGATTTGCAGTTAAAATCGCTGCGCTCCCAGTTCGCTATCGTTTCACAGGAGCCATTTATTTTCTCCGGCACTGCACGGGAAAATATTGCATATGGCAGGGAAGGGACGACAGAAGATGAAGTAATTGCTGCCGCGAAAGCCGCAATTGCATATGATTTTATCATGAGATTGCCACAGGGCTTTGATACTTATTTAGGCGAAAAAGGTATGCGTATTTCTGGTGGTGAGAAGCAGCGTATCGCTATCGCCAGGGCGATTTTGCGCCAGCCGAAAATCTTACTGCTTGATGAAGCCACCAATGCGCTCGACGCGGAAAACGAGCAGATGGTGCAGATAGCGCTGGAAAAACTGATGAATAATTGTACGACCATAATAATCGCGCATCGGCTGGCGACTATTCTGAAATCTGATCGTATATTGGTGCTGAACGAAGGAAAAATCGAGGAAGAGGGAGGGCACCAGCATTTAATTGCCGCTGGCGGGCTTTATTCACGACTAGCTGGGCTGCAATTCGGGCTGGGCGGTATAGACTTTTCAAGTCAGGGTAGCACTTCGGAACCGGTGCTTTTAACGGAAATACATAAGAAGGTGATGCATTAAGTTCCCGTCGAGCCGAAACCACCTGTGCCGCGTTTGGAGTCAGGCAAAATTTCCACCGAATGCAATTTCGCTTGGATAAACGGTGCGATAATCATCTGCGCTACTCGCATGCCGCGCGTGATGGAAAAATTTTCTTTGCTTAAGTTTATCAAGATCACCTGGATTTCACCGCGGTAATCAGCATCGATGGTGCCGGGTGTATTTAAAACAGTTACACCATTTTTTAGCGCTAATCCCGAACGTGGACGGATTTGTGCCTCATACCCATCAGGCAAAGCGATGGCTATGCCAGTCGGAATCAATTTTCTTTCCCCGGGATGCAATATTATTTCACCTTCGACGGCTGCACATAAATCAAGCCCGGCGCTGTGCTCGGTTGCATAAGCGGGTAGGGGGATTCCGGAGGAATTAGGCAGTTGCTTTACTGATAACTTTATATTTTTCATTTTTCTTTCCCATTTTATTGATAATTTTTTCAACTAATTTTTCTGCTACTTGTGCTTTGCCCATCTTCGGCCATTGCTCAGGTGTTGCTGAGTTCTCAATGAATAGTATTTTATTTTCATCTGCTCCGAACACTTTTTTACTGCCTACATCATTTGCTAAAATCCAATCGCAATTTTTTGCCAGCAATTTTTTGTTAGCATTTCCTAAAAGATTTTCGGTTTCTGCGGCAAAACCGATCACCAATTTCGGCCTTTTTTTGTGCTGAGAAATTTCGGCGAGAATATCACGGTTTTCTGCAAATTTCAGTTCCGGTATCTTCTTCATTTTATTCTTCGCTGGCTTTTTAATTCCCCAATCAGCAACAGCAGCAGACATAATAGCAATATCAGTCGGAAGATTTTTTATGCAAGCATCCAGCATTTCCGTTGCTGATTCAATTTCGATGATTTTCGCGAGCTTTGGTTTAGCTAGTGATGTCGGGCCGGTGACCAGTGTAACTTCCGCACCAGCCTGTGCCAAGCTTTCCGCGATCGCATAGCCTTGTTTTCCCGAGGAGCGGTTGGCTATATAGCGTACTGGATCGATAGCTTCAATGGTGGGTCCGGCGGTGACTAAAGCTTTGAAGCCCTTAAGCATATCTTTTTTTTTGAAAAACCTTTCTACTGTGTCAGCGATTTGGTTTGGCTCACTCATTCGGCCCCAACCTTCCTCGCCACATGCCAAATCACCAGATTCCGGGCCAACGAAAAGCACGCGATCCTGTTTAAGGATTTCCGCATTTCGCTGCACTGCTTTATTTTCCCACATACGAACGTTCATTGCAGGGGCAATCATCACTGGTTTATCAGTGGCAAGTAACAGAGTGCTGGCGAGATCATCAGCCAGGCCGCCAGCCATTTTGGCCATGATGTTGGCAGTAGCCGGGGCCACCAGTACCAGATCAGCCTCACGGGAAAGCCGTATATGGCCCATTTCCTTTCCATCATCCCCAGTGAAAAGCTCAGTGTATGTTTTATTGCCAGTTAATCTCTCTAGCACACCATGGGTAATAAATTTTGCCCCGGCGTTGGTTAAAACGCAGGTGACGCTATGGCCATTATTTTTGAGCTTATGAAGTAAATCCGGTATTTTCTCCGCGGCGATACTGCCGGTTATGATTAATAACACTCTCATGCCGCTACCATAAACGATTTGCAGGCACTGGCAATTTTCTTTTGCAATTGCCTAAAAAATGTGCGATAAGGTGAAACAATTGATTAACCCGGTAATTATTTGATTTATTTCGATAATTACCGCCCAAGGAAACAAGGAAAATAGCAAGCCGACAAGGCCGATTCATAGGAAACATGCTGCAAAACATTCGCATAATCGAAGTATTGATAGCCCTCCTGGTGCCGAAAAGCCTGGCTTCTGCCTCTTTATTCCATCAATTCTCACAACAATTCTCTACCAATGCGGCCAATAATAAAGGCAATGCCGCAGGAAATATCATTCAGGAGTTTAATAATGTCCAAGCGTATTTTGATCGAAGCGGTCCACCCGGAAGAAGTGCGGGTGGTGGTGACCGACGGCTCACGGCTGCATGATTTCGATTTTGAAAGTTCTGCCAAAAAACAGATAAAAGGTAATATCTACCTGGCCAAGGTTTCGCGTGTGGAACCTTCGCTGCAAGCTGCGTTCGTTGAATATGGCGGCAATCGGCAAGGGTTTTTGCCATTTTCGGAAATCCACCCAGATTATTACCAGATTCCATCATCAGATAAACCAGCCGGCCACACATATGACGAACCACATGATAATCAAGATAACCATCATGATGGTGAGAATGAGCATCGTGAACATAATGAGCATAGTGATGATGAGCAACGTTCGCAGGAAGTGGATGTAATCGGCGAAGAGCCGCATGAGGGCAGGGAAAAATCTAACCTATATCGCCGTTATAAAATCCAGGAAGTCATCAAGCGTAATCAGATTCTGCTGGTGCAGGTGATAAAGGAAGAACGCGGCACCAAGGGCGCATCGCTCACCACTTATATTTCTTTGGCCGGGCGGTATATCGTTTTGATGCCGAATTCTGAGCGCCAAGGCGGGGTTTCCCGCCGCATCGCGGATAATGATGATCGTAAGCGCCTAAAAATGATCGCTGATAGCTTCGATATGCCAGCCGGAACCAGTATGATCATTCGCACGGCGGGGTTAAGCGCCAGCAAGGCCGATATCAAACGTGATTACGAATATTTAAGCAAATTATGGGAGGGTGTTCGGGATAAAACTTTATCCTCACAAGCCCCGGCGCTGATCCATGAGGAAGGTGATTTGGTGAAACGCACCATCCGCGATCTTTATGACGATAGTATCGAGGAAATATTGGTTGAGGGTGAGAATGCCTTCGAAACCGCGCGGGATTTCATGAAAACCCTGGCACCCGGCCATTCCTCGAAGGTTAAACAATATAAGGAAGGCATGCCGATATTCTGGAAATTCGGCGTGGAAAATGAAATCGCCGAACTTTACGACAATAAGGCGTATTTACGTTCCGGTGGTTATATCGTGATAAATAGCACCGAAGCTTTGGTGGCGATTGACGTCAACTCCGGCCGCTCCACCCGTGAGCGCAATGTAGAAGAAACCGCAACGAAAACTAACTTGGAAGCAGCGTATGAAATAGCGCGGCAATTTAGGTTGCGCGATTTGGCCGGATTAATTGTTATCGATTTTATTGATATGATGGATGGCCGGAACCGCCGTGCCGTCGAGCGCGCACTCAAAGATGCGCTCTCTGCTGATCGTGCCAAAATCCAGGTCGGCCGCATTAGCCCATTTGGGTTACTCGAAATGTCGCGCCAGCGTTTGCGCTCTTCATTCATCGAATCCAGCATGGTAACTTGCACGCATTGCAACGGCACCGGCGTTATCCGCTCGCCGGAATCTGCCGTGGTCAGCATCATCCGCGCTATAGATTCCGAAGCGGCGAAAAGCACCACCGGCAAAATCATCGTTAATGTATCAACTGATATTGCGTTTTATCTGCTCAATAAAAAACGTGAGGATTTAACGGCGATTGAGCAGCGGCACAATATAAAAATCTTCATCGAAGGTGATGAAAATTTAACTGGCCAGAAGTTCGTTATCGATGGTGGTGGCACCGGAAGGTTCCAATCCGATGCCGTGCGCGCCGCACCGCCACTGCCACGCGTTAAGGATGATAGGGCTGAGGAACGTGAGCGCGAAGCCAGAAGAGAAGGGGGCAAAGAACCAGAAGATCGCGGCAATGTTACTTCCGTGGAAGGCAGCGGTGGAGGTGGGGGCGGACGTGGCCGCAACAGGCACCGCAGACGGAAACGCTTTGATGGTGATCGTCCACGCGATAATAATAATCGCCCACGCGACAATCAAGGATGGCAGAAAGGTGGCCAGGGCAGGGATGGCAGAGATAACCGTGATAACCGCGATGGCAGGAAGCGTCATGGCGTTTCCGGCGGTGGACATCAGGGTCGCGGCGGCAATTTTGCTCAGCAGCCACAGAAAAAACCATCACTGTTGAAAAGCCTTTGGAAAAAAATAACCGAATAGAAAAATTATTTGTCATCCTCGCGCTTGACGCGAGGATCCATCTATTGAAAATAATATCTTTTTTGATGGATGGTCGGGTCAAGCCCGACCATGACATGAACACTGAATGATATTGCTGGATAAAAAGTTTTTAATTTTCCTCATTCCCGCGGCCAGTGCGGTGGGGATTGTGATTGCGCTGATTGCGCAATATGGTTTCGGCCTGCATCCGTGTGAATTGTGCCAGTGGCAACGGGTGCCTTATATTTTGGCGATTTTGGTGGGGATTATCTCTTTTTACTGTCATCCCCGCGCAGGCGGGGATCCACGGGGAAGCATACTGAGGCGCCTCTGCGGGAGCGATGTCTATATTATCTATTTCCTCCTCATGGCCATCGAAACCGCGCTGGCGTTTTACCATGCTGCAGTTGAGAGAGGATATGTAACGTCGGGCTGTTCGGATAAAATCGGCGGGGAGGGGAATGCGCAGGAAATGCTGGATAAAATCATGGCGGCGCCGGTGGTTTCCTGCAATCAGCCGCAATTCGAATTTATGCATATTTCCATGGCTGGATATAACGCGATGTATGCACTTTGTTTGGCCATCACCGCAATAATATTATGGAAAAAAAATGCTGCCCGGTGATTTGAGCGAGCAGGAAAAAATCGCGCGGATCATCCGCGTTGATCACGCCGGGGAATATGGCGCGAAAAGGATATATGCTGGGCAAATGGCGGTGCTTAAAGGTAAGCCGGTGGGCGAGGTTATCCGGCATATGGCGGAGCAGGAGGATAAACATCTGGCAGCGTTTAATGAATTGGTCATGATAAGGAAAGTGAGGCCCACGGCGCTGCTGCCACTATGGCATGTGGCCGGGTTTGCACTGGGTGCAGCAACCGCATTGATGGGCGAAAAAGCGGCGATGGCCTGCACCGTTGCAGTTGAGGAAGTTATCGACCAGCATTATGAGGGCCAAGAGGAATCTCTCGGCGAAAACGAAAAAGATTTACGCGAAAAAATTTCCAAATTCCGCGCCGAAGAAAACGAACATAAACAAACCGGCCTAGAACATGGTGCGGAAAACGCACCGGGTTATGCATTATTAAAGGCCGGCATCAAAGGCGCAACCCGCCTCGCAATCTGGCTTTCGGAGCGGGTGTAGGGGAGTATAGATTAGAAAAATGGAAAAAATAAATAAACCCATAAGAAAAGAATACCTACCGGTTGTTCTCTATGTGGAAGATTTGGAACATATAATCGATGCTTTTAGGGTGGGGGGAAATAAAATAGAGGTTCGCACCGATGAATACAGTTTTAGTTCAGTCTCTGAATTATCTGACCATTATGGTGTACAGCAACCAAAATACCTTATAATTAGCTCCTCAAATCCTTTTGTCGAACTGGATCTGCGGAAGAGTGAGACTAGCTACTATATAGCTGGTGGTTCAAAGGATGCGTACGAAATTGCCTATAAGCTAGATAAAATATTATCAGCACGACAAAGAATACCAAGTTGGGCGTACTCAACTTATTTTGTTTTTTCATTTTTCTTTCTGGGAGTGATGTTGGGATACTGGGTTAAGGGGGCTATATTGCCTGGTTTAGTTTGGTATGGTTGGGCTGCCTACATTAATCTGTATAAGCATTCAAAAATTGTCCTTGAAAAGCGAAATAATAAACGGGGTTTTTTTAAAAGAAATTCTGATACAATAATTCTATTGTTAATTGGAGCAGTGGCTGGGGCAGTTGCTACTGCGGTTTTGACTTCCCCAATACAAAAACTCATGGAAAAGTTTTCCACTTCAGAACCTAGTGTATCAGTAGAAAATCCCTCTAAAAAAATTGAAAAGACTAAATAAATTACCCCTAATGCCCCGTAACGAACAAAATCGCGCCTAATTTAAGCTCATGTCATCCCAGAAATTCCGCTAGGAGAGCGGAATTGTCTGGGATCCACGGTAAAGGAAACTGAAGTGTAACATTAGCCCGGTTAGGAAACCGGGCGTGGCACGGCGGGTTTTCTAACCCGCCTACGTATAACCCTGAATATTAGTCTTGGTGGATCCCCGACAATTTTGGCCTCCTGCCAAAATTTCGGGGATGACATCCGTGTGGATATTCCTAATGCCCGGTAATAAATAAAATCCCGCCGATCAACGTTTCGTTCACTGCCGTTAATATATCCGTCATGAAATTTAGGCCGAGCAGTGGTGGCAGGAATAGTAGGGCGATGACGATTAGCAGGCCGAAGCGCTCCGTCCTAGCGTATTGATCGCCGATTTCGCCGGGCAATAGCGCCCGCACCACTCTTCCGCCATCCAGCGGCAGAATCGGCAGCATATTAAACATAGCCAGGGCTGAATTAATCAGCAGTGAGTGAAACAGGTTCAGCTGCAGCCACGGCAGAGTTTCCGGGTTTGTATCCGGCGTTATATGCAGAAAAATACTGCCAATTATCGCCAGCATTATATTCATGCCCGGCCCGGCGGCGGCTACGAGTAACATTCCCAGGCGTTGTGGTTGCAGTTTCCTAAAATCCACCGGCACCGGCTTGGCATAACCAAACAGCACCGGTGAATGCGCCAGCAGCAATAATCCGGGCAATATCACCGTTCCCATCGGGGAAATATGCTTCAATGGGTTGAACGTCACCCGGCCCATTGTTTTGGCTGTATCATCGCCAAAAAGCTCAGCCACGAAGCCGTGCGCGGCCTCATGCAGCGTAACTGCCAATATTACCGGTAATATCCAAGTGGTAACCGATGAATCCATGAGAAAAAAATTTATTTGATGACTTGATATTGCTTTTATAGCATCCAATATATCAGATTAAGCATTTGATATGAATATAGATAAATTCAGCGAACGGTCGAAAGCGATTCTCCAGGCGGCGCAAAGCCTGACGCTTAAGCTTGGCCATCAGCGGTTTACGCCGGAGCATTTGCTGAAGGCGTTGCTTGATGATGAGGATGGGATTTCCGCTAACCTGATCGCCGCTGCTGGCGGCAGGCCGGATGAGATGGTGGCTTTGGTGGATGCGGAATTGGCGAAGCTTCCGAAGGTCGGCGGTTCCGGGGCAAACCAATTATATATGGATACACGCACGGCAAAAATCCTGGATAAAGCCGAGGATATGGCGAAAAAGGCCAAGGATGCGTTTGTTACCGTGGAAAGAATCCTGCAAAGCCTGGCGGCAGCCGATGATGCAAAAATTTCCGCCATGTTTGCTGATAGCGGAATCACGCCGCAGAAATTGGATGCGGTGATAAAAGATATGCGCAAAGGCCGCACTGCTGATACCGCAACCGCTGAAGGCCAATATAATGCCCTCAAAAAATACGCACGTGATTTCACCGAAATGGCGGCGGAAGGAAAGCTGGATCCGGTGATCGGGCGTGATGAGGAAATCCGCCGCACCATCCAGGTTTTATCCCGCCGCACTAAGAACAACCCGGTGTTAATCGGTGAGCCGGGAGTTGGCAAAACCGCGATAATAGAAGGCCTAGCCCAGCGCATAGTTTCTGGCGACGTGCCGGAAAATTTGAAACGGAAAAAATTAATGGCGCTTGATCTGGGTGCGCTGATCGCTGGGGCGAAATTCCGCGGTGAGTTTGAAGAAAGGTTAAAAGCGGTGCTCTCTGAAATCTCCGCTTCCGGTGGCGAGGTGATTTTATTTATCGATGAGTTGCACACATTGGTTGGTGCCGGAAAAGCCGAAGGTGCGATGGATGCCTCTAACCTTTTAAAACCAGCATTGGCGCGCGGCGAACTGCATTGTGTGGGCGCTACCACGCTTGATGAATATAGAAAACATATCGAAAAAGATGCGGCGCTGGCCAGGCGTTTCCAATCAGTTTTTGTATCTGAACCGACTGTTGCTGATACCATTTCCATATTGCGTGGCTTAAAGGAAAAATATGAATTGCATCATGGCGTTCGGATTTCCGATGCAGCGCTGGTTGCAGCGGCGACGCTTTCCAACCGCTATATTTCCGATCGTTTCTTGCCGGATAAGGCGATTGACCTGGTGGATGAGGCGGGAAGCCGTTTACGCATGGAAATCGATAGCAAGCCGGAGGAAATCGATGAGCTGGATCGGCGGATAATCCAATTAAAAATCGAGCGTGAGGCGCTGAAAAAAGAAGAAGATAAAGTCTCGAAAGAGCGGTTGGCAAAATTGCAGGAAGAATTAAAAACCCTGGAGGAAAAATCTGGCGGCCTCACAGAAAAATGGCAGGCGGAAAAATCCAAACTCAGCGGCTTACAAAAAACCAAGGAAAAATTAGATGCTGCAAAGAGTGAATTAGTTATAGCCCAGCGCGAGGGTAACCTTGCCCGTGCCGGAGAATTGACATACGGTATTATTCCAGAGCTGCAGAAAACCATGGCAGCGCAGGAAAATGCCAACTCTGGCAGCATGATTACGGAAGCGGTTTCTGAGGATGATATTGCCGCAGTCGTTTCGAAATGGACGGGAGTTCCGGTGGAAAAAATGTTGGCTGGAGAAAAAGAAAAACTCCTTAATATGGAAGATGAATTGGAAAAGCGCGTCGTCGGCCAGGATGAGGCGGTTATCGCAGTCAGCAACACCATCCGCCGCGCCCGCGCTGGATTGCAGGAGGAATCAAAACCTTTGGGAAGCTTTTTATTTTTGGGTCCGACCGGTGTCGGAAAAACCGAACTTTCCAAAGCCCTGGCGCAATTTTTGTTCAATGATGAATCAGCGCTGATCCGCATCGATATGTCAGAATATATGGAAAAACATGCGGTTTCGCGGCTTATCGGCGCGCCACCGGGATATATCGGATATGATGAAGGTGGGAGCCTAACCGAAGCGGTGCGCCGCCGTCCATATCAGGTGATATTGTTCGATGAAGTTGAAAAAGCGCATCCAGATGTTTTTAATATTTTGCTGCAAGTTTTGGATGATGGGCGCTTGACCGATGGCCAAGGCCGCACTGTTGATTTCAAAAATTCGATAATAATTCTCACATCAAATCTTGGTTCGGAGATTATAGCACACCAGCCGGAAGGTGAATTGAAGCCGAGTGTAAAAGATCAGGTAATGGAAGTGGTGCGCCGCGCATTCCGGCCGGAATTCCTTAATCGTCTTGATGAAATATTATTGTTCAATCGCCTAGCTCGTAAAAACATGGAGTCGATTGTTAAAATTCAAATTGGGATATTGCTGCGTCGCCTAATGGAGCGGAATATTTCGATAGAGCTTGATGCCAAAGCGCTGGAGTGGTTATCCCAAGCAGGTTATGACCCAGTTTATGGCGCGCGGCCGCTCAAGCGCGTTATCCAACGCGAAATCCAAAACAAGCTGGCAAACCTGTTACTTGAAGGCAAAATAGGTGAGGGTGATGGTGTTCTGGTGACGGTGGAAAAAGATGAACTCACGATAAAGAATAAAAAATCAGGAAAGTCGAAGTAATCTCGAATCTGATATCGGCTCTCTATAGAGAAAACATTATGTTTTTCCTCTCTCCACCTGATCTTTTATTTTATGGATTTCACTCATATCCCCAAACTCAATTGTACGAGAAGGAGGAAATGCAATATTAATTTCGTGCACAAGATTTACATAAGCGCTTCTACCGGATAATCTTGCTCCCATTGCAAGTGATCTATGGGCTTCATTGCTACGAGGATCGATAGTGCATTCCACTCCGCGCGCAATAATCACTTTTTCTCCAATATCGTTTAGCTTTATATCTTTTACCTCAATATCTGGGTGTAGAGGCTGAGGGAAGTGGATTATTTCTGCTGGCATTATTTTCCACCAGCTCTCACTTCTAAGAGCGCCAAATTTACCGCCACATGCCTGAAATCCAGGAAAATCAACGGTAAATAAATCTTGCCCATCTTTGCGGCTTAATGCTTTTGCAACAAAACCCGCCGATGTTCTTCCCTCTAAAACATATTTTAATACTTTGTCTTGAGCAGCTGCAGTTAGGCGTGCAGTTTTACCGCTGCCGATAATATCAGCAGCTTCTAACCCACCACCCATAGAGTAGGCAGTAATTTTCTGATAAACATACTCCCTAAAATCCCAGCGGATTTTTTCCATTGTGTATGGATCAACCTTGCTTGTCGGGAATTTCATATATGCGCTCATCCATGCGCCATCTGCGAAGTGTATATTCGGTGCTCCGATGAGCAGAGTAAGAAAGTGTTCCCCAGGAGATGTAGTTAAATTTATTCCACATTTGCATATAGGTGCAAAAGTTCCTTCCTCTTGGCTATGACCATATATAAACAAAGCATCACGATTTACCCGCACACCAGTATGTCTTCCCTTGGTAATGGTTTTTGGTCTCCATTTAGCAGTGTATTCTCTAAGTTCTTTCAGAGTTAATTTTTTCGGCTCTAATTTATTCTCTTCCAGACTCCGGTTCATTAAGGTTTTAACTTCTTCTAATCTGCTCTTCGCTTCCTCTGCTGTTGTGGCATAGAGAGAAAGCCCATACACTTCCCCTCTAACAGAAAAATTTACCTTGAAGTGGTGTCCACTTCTTTCTCTTATAATGCTCGCGCTCTTGGGCACTTCTGTAAATTCAAAATTTTCTCTTGAGAATTGTCCAACTCCACCATGCTTTCTTTTGCCACCCGGATATTTTTCTGAAAACCAATCTGCAATTAATGCCTTTACTTTTTCATGATCCGGTAATCCAGATATGGATGCCCTTGCTCTGCCTGCCACCCCCTTACCAAATAACGATATATCAGCTGTTCCATCTTTTATTGATACAGTGTATGAGATAACCGGCATACCTGACTTATCGCCCTTTAATTCTCTTTCTAGATTTCCAAGAATTGTTTCTAAATATTTCCTGAATGGTATTACCGAATCCTTAAACATCTTTGTTAAATCTAAGGTACCTTCAGTTGCTGCAACACGCATAACTTCACGAAGGGTTGTGCTAGATTCCTTAGCTTCAGTTGTAAACAAGGGAATGGTTATTTCTTCTTTTGCGTCACCGCTAATAAATATTATTTTCCCTTTATATAAACCGCCATTAAAAGGCCCGATTAGTTGGCCTTTACATTTGCCAATATCGTATGTTGTTTTTAACTTAAAATAAGCTGGTTGAGCCATAATTTATCTTTAAAACTTAAATCTTTATTAGAATTTTTCAGGCAAGCGAAAGGACATAAAAATCAGGTTAAATCTGGTTTTTTTAATATTCTTTCACATAAACGTTAATATTTCGTTAATAAAACTCTAAAACTAGGTAATAGGCTGATTAATAAAGAGATAATTGGTAAACAGGAGGTGATTATACAGTTGGCCTTTTCAAACGTTTGTGAATATTTTATTAAACTTGGCATATTATAATTTTTTCATGCCGCATCATTTCAAATTATATATTGCATTGATTGTTATCTGCTTGCTGTTTCCCATCGGCAACGCATTTGCCGGCGCATGGATGCAGCCTGACGGCGGCGGGCAAGTAATAACTACCGCAACTTATTATGCTACTGATTCATTTTTTAATAAACACGGCAGCCGTATCGATCAAACCAGCCGTTATAGAAAAGATTCATTAGATGCCTATGCAGAATACGGATTATCTGAAGCTTACACTTTCGGCATACAGCCGACTTATGATTGGGTGAGCAATAAAGGTGGTGGAATAAATGCAAGCGAGAATGGGCTGGCCGATACGCCAATATTTTTGCGCGAACGAATTTGGCATGATGATAATAACGTGTTTTCAGTTCAGGAATTAGCAACGATTCCCGGGCCATATGATAAGCATAGCCAGGCAGCGCTGGGTTACGGACAATCCGATTTAGAATTGCGCGGGCTTTATGGGCATAGCGGAGATATGACGATTCCTTACTTAAATAATCTTCCCTATTTCACGGATATTGAAGGAGCTTACCGCGAGCGTTTTGATGGCCCCGCAAATGAACTGCGCATGGATTTAACTTTCGGTGTTAAACCAGAGGATGGCCTGATGCTGCTAGCGCAATCATTCAGCATAGCTGGTCTCGGCAATGCCACAACCAACAGCTTCGTGCCGCCCAGCGCACCCAATTATGATTTATCAAAAATCCAGCTTTCCGGGGTGGTAGATGTACCATATGGCTTTTCCCTGCAAGCTGGAGGATCTGTTGATGTTTATGGCCGCAATACTGGCGGTGGAGAATCTTTATTCATAGCAGTATGGAGAAGTTTTTAACTAGCGCGATTTTACACCTTGAGTTTTGAATTCGATACCAAATTTTCTTTCAATTTCATATTCCCGTACCATTTTTTCATAATCAGCTATGCTTGTTTTTTGTTTTCCAGAATTTTGGCTACTCCACATTTCGTAGTGATTTTCTCCGGCCTGAAGAGAGGGCGCGCTTGCCAGAATTGCGATTTGCTGCTCGTTAAGCCCATACATTTTTCTTAACATGAAAAGCTCCTCCATGCCGATTTTACTATAATGGCCGCTTAATTTGCCAACCTCCCAAGAACCTACTAGAGCTTTCGATGTGTCCAATAAATGTGCCACATGATTTATTGAAAGGGGAGATGAATTTATTAGCATGCTGGTTTTTGCTTTCGGATCTCTTATATAATCATTAAGCAAATTTTCCCATGCTATCGCTTTTCCATCCTCGCTAAAAGAATGCACGCACCTTAAATCTCTTAAAATTTCGTTCTGAGTTTTTGGTATGCCTGCTTCGTCAAATAGATTGTTATAACTGAAAACCTGGTCAATTGTTTTGAAATCAACATTATGGAAGCGTGAAGTTTTTATTATAATCGCTATTTTTGATTCTTTCGGAATAGGTATGGCATCGAAAAACTTGTCAATTCCATATGGTAAGTGACCGTCTTTCAACTGCGATATAAATTTATGATTTATAGAAAATCTTTTGATCAACACTGCATCGCCAGTATGATTGTGCGCAGTTAATACATCAGGATTTCTTTCCGCTTCTTCTAGCACATCTTGCCATAATTTTATTTCAGGTTTTCCCGTTAAGGTGACACACAATCCGGGAAGAAGTTTGTCTATAACCTCTTTCAAACTCTCTGCATTTTTAATTTTTGGAAATATTTCTAGCGGAGTTGGCGCTTTGTAATTCTTATCTTTAAAAATCGCCAATTTATAAAGCTCTAAACGCTCTTCCTTGGTTAGACTAATTGTATCAGCTATTTTCTTTAGATATTTATGCGAGATAGGAACGCTGCCATTATAAATAGTTCCAATATTGTAGGTTTGCGGCAAGAAAGCGTCTTGTAGTAAAAACTTGACGTTTTCCAACGAATCCCAACTGTCTCCATGCGGAAGTTGAGCTATTGTTATTACTCTTCCATCATAAGACCTTCTTATAGAGGCAAATCTCTTAAGTGCTATACCTTCCGGATATGTTCCTAATGCAACCATAAATTAGTGGATTATATATTTGTGGTATCAATTAGTGTCTGCAAATTATAAAGCATGCAAGTAAATATCTTTAATTTTCCCCTAGCTCGTGCGGGTATAAACTCAGCAATAACCCCGCAGGTTATTTCCACCAGGTATATTTAAGTCTCTTGCCACGTTTGCGGCTCTTTTTCGTGCGTCTTGAAGCATTTGATTTGCGCCACTATTATGGCGTGGATCTACAGTGTCTATCACAGCGGTTTGTGGATCATCCCAAGCAATACGGTCAGGAACACCATATATCTCCGCCTGCTTTACGTACAAGTTCACAAGTTCATGCTGCATGTGCGGGGTAAGCGTTATGTTGCGTGAATCAATGAATTTTAATATCATGACACCAGAAACAAAGTCATAAAGCGCATCCCGGGTATCCGCGTCTACTTGAATAAACGGCTTATCCAGTAGAATTCCACTAGCATCTATTGTGTCCAGTATGCGTTTCATACCCATACGGAATGATACTGCGATTCGCTGGTCTGCATCCAATGTTACATTTTTCTCTTTAGCTGGTGCTGGAAGCCACATAGTATAATTCTGCATAGCAATGGTGAGGTATGATCCAGTCATTAGAGTAGTTACTTTGGATACTTGCACATACGCGTCATATTCAAATGCTTTCCGGATCGTCCCCAAGGTTGCCGCATCACCGCTGAGCTCCATAGAAACTTTGTTTGCATCAGCCTTCAAAGAATCCACTTTCACAGTCATATGTTCCTTCCTTTTGCCATATATTTCGTAAGATTTTTGACGTTCTTTTCTTTTATTACCTCTGGCAACATGCCAGCTATTATATGAATCCTATTTAGCGTCATATCCGCAATGGTGGTGGTGCCATCAATATAGATTGAATTTCCCTACAGATCTCTTCAGTTGTTAGCAATACACCTCTATATCTATCCTCAACGGGAGTGGTTCCCGGGGTTCGCATTGTTACATGCCTAAAGAATGATCGACTTTCCTTGTCTGTTGAAACCACTTCAGAAGGGCCTGCTAACCTTCCAATTCCTCTCCCATGCAAAAGAGCGTCATTGGCAATAAAAAGCAGTTCACCTTCTAACAGAATGTGCCCTTCATATTTCTCAGGATGATGCCTTTCAAACTGGAAAGCTTCCAGGGCTTCTTGAGCTTTTTCATTTACCCCTCTTATGTGATTAATTTGCTTTAACGAAGCCAATACGAAACAATCACTTCCATGCCTTGTTTCTATAATCGCCGCAGGTTGATCACTCAGGCCAACAAAATTTTTCTGCTTAAGTTCTTGATACAAATCTTCTCCGATATTTCGTCTCAAAGCCAATGGCGATGCAACTGCAGTTGGGGCCCTCTTTTTTCCAGGGCTGATGCCACCAAACATTATGAAGCTTCTTTCATTATCAGTGAGTTCGACGTTTTTCTCTCCATCCATATGGAGCCTTTCAGCTTTTCCAATTCTTTTTAGAGTTCTTGTAATAGGAAGGATCTGGTTAAACCCTGGTTTCTCAGCCGAATCTCTTTTGTGAGTTTCTAAGTCTCCCATCAAAGATGCGATACCCAGCATGAAATAACTTGTGGCCCAACCTTTTGGGATACCTTGAAGCAATAGTGCCTGTGGCCCGTCATAAGTAAATAAATTGTTAAAATCAAATATTGGTGAGGTAGCAGCATTTTCTTGAGTCGTAAGAATGTCAGCAGCTTTTTCTCCGCAATAAATTCGTAAATTACGAAACGTCTGAGTACCGCGTTCTAAATATTCTACAGGTGCTATATCACCTAAAGGATCAAATAACTGTGAGGCCTTTAGGGAAATATCTTCAGGTAGTGCTATCTTTTTAATAGTTCCCATATATTTTGCCTAACTACCATTCAATATAACCGCAAAAGGTTAATAAATGGTTAAGAGGGGTAACCTGCTGAAAGCAAAGAGATTATTGGCGGAGAGGGGAGTATGTCTGAAAGTATCAAACAATCTCTGCGACTTTAATAATCCTGTAATAATTATTTGGTATATTAGAGGCTGTTCTACCCGTGTCTTGGTGTTGGCATTGACTTCGCCCACCTGGGTTATAGTCGGTGCCGACTGTTCTTTTCTCCAAAGTGAAGGAGTTTTGTATGAACTTGCTTTATCGTTCTTACACCGAGTTCGAGTGGTGCGTGGTAGTCTTCACCCTAGGCCTGGCTTCTCTATTCCTGGAAAAGCGCTGGTGGATCCGCCGGATCCCAGAAAAGGGGTGTACAGCAGTGATGACAGAGCGAGGAAAACAGTCCCCCTACGAGGATATCGATCTTGCAGGAGACTGGGGTGGGTTCAACTTTTTCGAGGTAGAAGGCGGGATCGTCGTACGCGAGGAGGGCAAGGTCATCTTCGTGGAGATGGTGCAAGGCCATAGCCGAAGGAAGGTTATCCTCGGCTGATGATTCTATTCGATTGTCGTAGCACTTAAACGACAATCGATGCTACGGGAGGGAGGCTTTGTGCCTCCCTTCGCGTTTTAAAAACAAATATTTCTTAAATTTAAGAAATCAGAAAAATAGAAATGAGAATAACAATTTTAGACTCAGATAATGGTCTGTAAGTTTTAATCTTGCGGAATTTAACGGACTATTGAGGAAGAGAAGATGGAGCGGGCGAAGGGAATCGAACCCTCACCTAAAGCTTGGGAAGCTTTCATTCTACCACTGAACTACGCCCGCAAAAAAATTGGAAATTCTATAATGATGCTTTTTTCCTGGTTTCTGCTTTCCGGTTTCTGCTTTCCGCTCCTTGTAACACCGGTTCCCTCCCCAACGAAATGTAATTGAAACCGGCTTTCCTAATTTCTCCAGGATGAAACAGATTGCGCAAATCTACCAGCAGCGGTTTTTTTAGCAAGGATTTTACCTTCGCTAAATCCATCTCGGCAAATTCTCGCCATTCGGTGATGATTACCGCGCTATCAGCGCTTTTAAGCGTTTGATAAACATCGTCGCACCATTCAATATTTCCAGGTAAAACTTTTCGCGCATTGCCTGCGCCCTGCGGATCATATGCTTTCACCTTCGCTCCGTTTTTAACCAGTTCCGATATTATCGTGAGTGCTGCACTTGCCCTTACATCATCGGTATCGGCTTTGAAGGTTAAGCCCAGTGCGGCGATGGTTTTGCCTTTCACGCCGCCGTTCGCCTTGATAATTTTTTCTGCCATGGCGAGTTTTCTTTTTTCGTTCGCCGAAATAACTGATTCGACGATTTCCGACTCAGCACCCAGATCAAAAGCGATTTTCCTGAGCGCTAATGTATCTTTCGGAAAACAGGAGCCACCAAATCCCGGCCCGGTTTTTAAGTAATCTTTCCCGATTCGCGGGTCCAGGCCCATTCCATGCGAAACATCATCGATATTAGCGCCCGATTTATCGCACAGATCAGCCATTTCATTGATGAACGCAATTTTCGTGGCGAGGAAGGCATTGGCTGCATATTTCGTGAGTTCCGAAGTTTCAAGATCAGTGAAAATCACCGGGATATTTTCATTGATCATCGATTGGTAAAGCCGCTGCATTGCTTGGTGGGCCTTTTCCGAATCAACGCCGATAATCACCCGGTCGGGCTGAAGAAAATCCTTCACTGCCCGGCCCTCGCGTAGAAATTCCGGGTTTGATACGATGTGAAATTTCAGCCGTGGATTAGCCTTGGCTATGATTGCTTTCACCTTCCTGCCGGTGCCAAGTGGTACGGTGGATTTTATCACCACTACTGAATCATTTTCGATATGTGCGGCGATTTCCTTGGCAGCGGCAAAAACATATGAAAGATCAGCGCTGCCATCATTTTCGTTGGTTGGGGTGCCAACCGCAATGAATATAGTTTTTGCGGCCTTAACGCCGGTTTTTAATTTATCAGTGAATGAGAGCCGCCCTGCGCTTACGTTTTTTTTCACCAGCTCTTTTAATCCCGGTTCGTATATAGGGATTTGTGCTTTTTTAAGCCGAGAGATTTTGGTTTGATCTTTATCGATGCACGTTACGTCAAATCCCATTTCCGCGAAACATGTTCCGGAAACCAAACCAACATAACCAGTGCCGATTACTGCGATGCTCATAGCTTGGCTGCGAATCTTCTTATAAGTTGCTCGGTGGCAGCCCGCATATCCTTGCGCGCCAGGGCGAATGCGATGTTTGCTGCTATAAAGCCTTTTTTGCTGCCGCAATCATAGCGCTCACCGGTGAATTTCATTCCGTAAAAAGGTTTGCTGGCAAGCATTGCTGACATTGAATCAGTAAGCTGAATTTCATTTCCCGCTCCTTTTTTATGGCGGCCTTTATCCAGATAAGAAATTATTTCTGGGTCTAATATATAGCGCCCGATTATCGAAAGGTTGGAAGGCGCTTTATCCGGCGATGGTTTCTCCACCATGCCTTTTATTTTAACTAGCCCGCCTTCTTCTTTTCCCGCATCTATTATGCCGTATTTATCAGTTTTTTTAGCTGGGACTTCAGCCACCCCTATAATGCTGGCGCTAGTTTTGTGATAAGCTTCTACCATTTCTTTCAGGAATGGTTTTGGTGATAACAACATCTCATCGGCAAGTAGCACCGCGAATGGTTCATTGTCGATGAAATGCCTGGCGCACCATACCGCATGGCCAAGGCCCAACGCCTCTTGCTGGCGGATGAAGGCGATTTGCCCGGCTTCCGGCAGCCAGTCACGTGTTAAGGCTAACAAATCCTTTTTTTCCTTCTCACTCAAAAGTTTTTGCAATTCGTAGGAGTGGTCGAAGTGATTGTTGAGGACGTTTTTATTGCGGCCGGTGATGAAAATAAATTGCTCAATCCCTGCTGCCTGCGCTTCCTCAAACGCATATTGGATAAGCGGTTTATCAACAACGGGAAGCATTTCTTTTGGCATCGCCTTCGTCGCTGGCAGAAACCTTGTGCCAAGCCCGCCGACCGGGAATATCGCTTTTCTTACTTTTTGCATGATGCGAGGATTATTAGTGCATTATGTGGGCAAAATACACAAAATTTCGTATAATTTTATACTTGCTCCCATATTGGGAGCGTGATATAGTAGGTCGATGCGAATTATATCCCGCAGAACTTTACGAGAATTCTGGGAGATTCCCCGCTATAAAGATGCTGAACAACCGCTAAAAGCATGGTTCAAAACGGCATCAGAGGCAGATTGGGCGAGTCCATCCGATATAAAGGATATATTCCGCAGCGCCAGTTTTGTTCCGGATAACCGAGTGGTGTTTAATATTGCTGGGAATAAATATCGGCTGGTGGTGAAGATAAACTATCCGTACCGGATTATGTATATCCGGTTCGTCGGAACACATAAGCAGTATGATGAAATTAATATAGGGGAGGTATGACATGGATATAAAACCGATAAAAACTAACCGGGATTATGAACGGGCGCTTAAAGCTATAGATGCGCTTATGGATGCGAAACCGAATTCACCGGAAGGCGATAGGCTGGATGTGCTTTCTACATTGGTTGAGGCTTGGGAAGAAAAGAATTATCCGATTGAAGCGCCGGATCCAATCGAGGCGATAAATTTCGTGATGGAGCAGCGCGGCCTATCTCGACGCGATCTGGAGCCTTATATAGGCAGCCGTGCCCGGGTGGCCGAAGTGCTTAACCATAAACGCCAGCTTACTCTTGCCATGATACGCAAACTGCATAGCGGACTTGGTATTCCAGCGGAAGCGTTAATAGGGACGGTTACTTAAACCCCCTAGCTACAATAAATATCTCCCGGGAATCGCCGCGGCTGGAGGCGGGTTTTATGTATTTCACTTCTTTAAAATATTCACGTAACTCATTGAAATATTTGTTTTCCCCGCCGCCGCGCAGCAGTTTTATCAGCAGTGCGCCACCGCGGTTCATGTTTTCTTTGGTGAATTCCAATACTTCATCGGCTAGGCCCATGATGCGGAGATGGTCGGTTAAATTATGGCCGGTAGCAGATGGTGCCATGTCGCTTATAATAATATCGGCCTTAGCTGGGAGGAGGGCCCTTATTTTTTCCTGAATTTCCGGAGCGGCAAAATCTCCATGAATGAAATCAACGCCGGGAATTGATGCCATATCCTGTATATCAACGGCGATAACCTTGCCTTTTTTGCCGATTTTTTCTGCTGCGATCTGGCTCCAGCTTCCTGGCACTGCGCCTAAATCCAGCAGGGTTTTTCCAGGCTTCAGCAGCGGATATTTCGCATCGATCTCCAGCAATTTATAAGCTGAGCGCGCGCGATAGCCTTCCCTTTTTGCGGAAATCACATACGGATCATTCAATTGGCGTTGCAGCCACAAAGTGGAGGAAATCTTGCGCTTTTTCGCGGTTTTTACCTTTACCGCCGCATTCCTGACGCCGCCGGATTTTTTCATTCAGCACCGTAATGGATTACTTTCACGTCTTCTAAAGTAGCCAGCCCACTCTTTATCATTGGCTTGAGGGTTTTCAGGAAATCCAGGATTTTTTTCTCGGCATCGATTATTTCTATCACCATCGGCAAATCATCAGAAAGCCGGAGGATATTGGCGGTGTGCAGCAAGCTCGAATGTCCGAATCCCATGGGGCTTTTAAACACCGTAGCCCCAGCCAGATGCGCCTCGCGCGCTTTCAGCACGATTGCTTCATATAGCGGCGTGGTGCCATCGGCGCGGTCTTTCTCGCCGATATAAATTCTGAGTGCCAATGCTTTTTCTTTTATGGACATAATTTAAGCCCCCTTTATTTGATTGACGAAAGCCGCGGCAAGATGGCCCAAAACCACGGCGATCATGCATAATGCAACGGATAAAACTACGTTCAGGCTAGCCCGATAAATATCTCCATCGCGCAGGAGATTTAATGTTTGTAGGGAGAATGATGAAAAAGTGGTGTACCCGCCGCAAATGCCAACCATCATGAATTGCCGGAGGTTTGGGCTTACCAAAAATCTGCCATCTGGCCCGGTGATGGTATAAATAAACCCGATCAGGAACGATCCGGAAATATTGACGAGCAACGTCCCCCACGGGAAAACCTCCCCGATGCTTCCAGCAACAAAACCAGAAAGCAAATAACGCCCTATGGTTCCCACCGCCCCGCCGATTGCTAGATAGATGTATATCATTTTTTCTCCGTTATATTCTGATATGGTGTGGAGAGTAATGCTGAAGGGGCGGGATGGCAATAGCTATTGAAAAAGCCATAATATCTGGAAAGATGATAGAAGAATCATTGCTGCACAATTAGCCAAAGAGGTATTGGGATATGTATACTGAACATTATAAAGCATTTTCACAAAATATAAACTTTGCAGCACGTATATTACATTACTACCTTCATCTCAGTGCCATGGTTCAGAAAGAGACCGAGAATTATAAGGCTTTAAATGAGACTCCTCGTTTCTGGAACGATTATAATTTTATAGCGTTACAAACGGTAATAATTTTTCTTGGTAAGATTTTTGACAGCCAGAAAAAAACTCACAATCTTACAAAACTTTTGGATGTACTGCCACAAAGTCTAAAACACTTCAGTAAAGCTAACCTCAAATTGAGAAAGATTGAATTCTCTGGGGGAGGATTTAATGGTTTAGAACAATACATTAAAGATGCACATGAATTAACTGCCGATGATGTTGAATTGATTAAAACTGAAGCACAAAAGGCCACTGCTTTGTGGAGGAAATTTAAGCCATTGAGACATCGTTTTTATGCGCACAATCAGATGTTAACCGATGACGAAAGGGATGCTCTCTTTAAGAGTGTGACATATGATGAATTAGAGCAATTGATTCAGATTCTGCTGAATATATCTAACATACTACATCAGGCTGAGATAAATGGTCGAAAGCCTGATTTTGAGTATGACTACTCTGAACCCGCTAATACAGCTGAAAATGAAGTAGATAAGCTCTTGGGTACATTGATTAATGGAATCTAAGGGAAACCATAATATCGCAAGCATAATAACACTTTACATTAGTAACACGCTGTGTTAGTATCAATAATAGCGAACAGCCATGATTATCAGTTTTAAGGATAGAAAATCAGAGCAGATATTTAATGGCGAGTTTGTTAGGGGTTTGCCGGAAAATATCCAGGTTAGGGCCAAGGATAAAATGGATGAAATCCATATGGCCAAAAAGCCAGAAGATTTAATGATTCCGCCATCGAACCGACTGGAGAAACTGAAAGGCGATAGGAAGGATTATTATAGCATCAGGATTAACCGGCAATGGCGTTTGTGTTTCAAATTTGAGAACGGCATTGCTTATGAAGTTGAAATTGTAGATTACCATTAGGAGAAATTGCATATGAAAAAATATATAAGGAACAGGCATCCCGGCGAATTTCTTAAAAAGGATTTGCTCCGTGATATGGGAATAACCCAATACAGGCTGGCTAAGGCTATTGGGGTGCCGCAAATATATATTAGCGATATAGTAAACGAGAAGCGCGGAATTTCACAAGATATGGGGTTGTTACTAGATAAATTCTTCGGCTTCTCTGATGGATATTTCTCGCGGCTGCAGAATCATTATGATTTTATGGAAGCTAAACGCAAAATGCGGTCTAGGCTGGCTAAAGTTATGCCTTATCAACATGAGGTGAGAGTGTAAATCATTACATTCATTAATGACACTCCATCTTATCAAACTTTCCGTAGGGCCGGAGACGCTTTCTGATCTTGCCACACGGCAAACTGCGCGGCTTAAAGATATGAAGCACAATCGGCAAAAGCCGGAGTTGATGCATGTGACGCGGAATAAGCCAAAACGCGCAGAAGAGATACTGAATGGCGGCTCGATTTACTGGGTGATAAAAGGTTGGGTCTGCGCGCGGCAGAGATTGCTTGAGCTTCGTCCGCTCTTGCTAAATGGCATTCCATATTGCGGCCTGGTTTATGATAAGGAACTGGTGCGTGTCGCGCCCCGCCCGCGCCGGGCATTTCAGGGCTGGAGATATTTTGACCCCAAAGATGCCCCACCGGACTTGGTAAAAGGCAAAGGTGACGCAGAAATACCAGATGAAATGCAACGCGAATTAGCCGCATTGGGATTGCTTTAGTATCTTACTTATTCAAACAAACGATGGGTGAGGTGAGATTCAAACTCACGGCACAGTTATCTGACTCTTGGGCGTGCTTTGAGTTCTTCCGGGGAGAATTGATGTTTAAGCAATGTGCCATCAAATTGTATTTCGGCAGGCATAATTCCGCCTTCTCCGAAATATTCTTTTACACCATCAAAAGTATTATCATAGGCTTTAGAAAAATAATCAGCATACCCTCTTTGAAGACGATGCCCAGTTGTTGATATTCTGCCATTGCGTGAATCAATTGCAGCTGCCCTTATATCTGTTACTAATGTAGCGGATTTCACAGTAATACCTTTCCTTTGCTCCAGAGCTTTTCCTAAGCATTCAAGGTTTGCAGCTGTAGTATAGCAAAAACCTGAATGTGGCCCTCTCACACCTCCCACTAGATTCAGCTCTGCCTGTGCGTCAGGATTTAGTAACCAAACAGCTTTTTCAAGCCGATCAAATAGTGGGTAGAGAAGATTTCTGCTGCCATTACGCTCATTTTCCACTTGCTGCCATTTCACATTGAAAGGACTAGCTATATGGAAGGAAAAAGCTACTCCATAATCTGGAAACCAACCCAGGCCGGCTATACAATCATAAACATCCATGGTGCCTATTATTGGATATTTACTGGTTGAATTTGTAACCCCCGAAAGACCCTCTTCAATTGGAACCAACTCTCTATAATCAAGAGTTTCCCGATTAATTGAAACCGAAGGAAATCGGCCAGAAGATAAGTCAGTTAAAAAAGTCATATTTGCAAAATACCATTTCGGATATTTCTGTAGCTGGCGGACAAGGTCAGATTCAAACCTCTAAAACCTAATAATACAGGTGGATAATTATCTCACAACCGAATAATCGTACGCCAATTCAGCAAATTCCCCTCACACTTTGGTGTCATCCCCGAAATTTTGGCAGGAGGCCAAAATTGTCGGGGATCCACCAATACGAGTATTAGAAGCCCATACGTAGGCGGGTTAGGAAACCCGCCGTGGCTTTCCAGCCTTGCCACGCCTGGTTTCCTAACCAGGCTACAGTTAAGCCAGAGTATCATGCACTGTGGATCCCCGATAAAACCGGCCTACTGCCGGTTTTTCGAGGATGACACTCAGTGAGAAGAAGGGTTTTCAATTTAACCAAACTTCTTCCCCACTAACGCCAAATTTGCATATTCACGTCCGGTGATTTAATAATCGATTGATATGAAAAAACCGTCAGTAAGCCGTGATCTTTCCTCTTTCCTTGCCAAGGTTAACGTCTTGGTTATCGATAGCGATGAAAAAATGGTTAAGTTGATGACGGAGACTCTAGAAAATCTTGGATTTACCGTATATGGGGCTTTCAATGGTTTCCATGCGATGAAGTTACTAGAGAAATATGACATAGATTTGATAATCACTGACTGGGAACTTAGCCCAAACAATGCGAATGATACCGGGCCAAATCCGGCGAGCAGTTCTAATAAGTGGGGGCCAGCTCTGCCAACGGATGGCGATAGCTTAGTGCGATATATCCGCGCTTCGAAATCCTCGCCTAATCCCTACCTCTCCATCATGATGCTTACCGGGCAGGCCTTGCGCGACAGTGTGGAATATGCGCGAGATGCCGGAGTTAACGAAATCTTGATCAAACCAATTTCGGCGGATAACTTATGCTCGCGCATCGTGAGGATCGTAAATGATTCGCGTCCGTTCGTTACCTCTAAAGAATATAAAGGGCCATGCCGCAGAAATAGGTCTACACCCATGGATAAGAAAGAAGATCGCAGGAAGTTAGATATTAAAATTGTTAGGAGCCAGAGATGAAGAAACTAATGCCAGGTGATTTCGTTGACGGCGATATTCCTTACGGAATTGAGCCGGCGCAGACGATTCGGAAAAAACTTGGGCCCAATGTGAAAATTGAGCATATTTTCACGCCGGAAAAAATCGCGGAATGCCAAGGCATAATAAATAAGGCTTATCAGGATTTCTTTGGCGATGCGCTGAATAACCTGAAAGCGATAGAAGATGAATATAAGCTAGCCAAGGCTGATATGTTGCAGGCCAAGAAGCATATAGATAAAATTGCGGAGCTGGCGCTGAAGTTAAAAGAACAAGCGGGAAATCTGGGGCTTATCCTGGGGTTTGATGTTGCGAAATCTTTGCATGATTATGTGCTCAATTCTTTTCAGGCGAAGGAGGGAAGTTTTCTGGTGGTGGAAAAGCATATCGATGTTCTCAACATAGTGCTAAAAGAAAAAATGCTGGGCGGCGGCGGGCAAACCGGCCAGGAACTGGTTGCAAGCCTTGCTAAACTGATTAAAAAGATGGGATGAACCATCTTTTGCAGGAGCTAAGATGCCGGACAAAATGCAGCGCGAATTAGCGACATTAGGGTTGCTGTAGGATCTCCTTCATCCACCGCAAGAATCGGATATTATCATTTCGCCAAATTTGATATTCTGCTCTATATGAAAAACGCTGCACATGATACATTTGAAAAGAGCCTGATGCAGGATCTATGCCGCTATATCGAAGCCCACAGCGGCGAAGCCCTGACATTGAAGCAACTAGCAAAACAGGTTCATCTAAGCCCAGCACACCTGCAGCGCCGGTTTAAGCTAGCCATCGGCATCAGCCCGAAAGAATATGTGGATTCCTGCCGTCTGAAGAAATTGAAAACCGGATTGCGGCAGCATACTTCCGTTACGAAGGCTATTTATGATGCAGGCTTTGCATCCTCCAGCCGGGTATATGAACGGGTGGACAGCCGTTTGGGTATGACGCCAAAGCAATACCGCGCGCAGGGAAAGGGTGTGATCATCTCCTATGCTGCTTTACACACGCCGCTGGGCCATGTGCTGATGGGTGCGACGAATCGCGGCATATGCTTCATTCAATTCGGCGACAGTAAAAAAGAATTGGTGGCACGGCTCGTGGCCGAATATAGCCAAGCAAAGATTATGCCGATGGGTGAGACCCACAAGGAGCAATTCGCTGCTTGGATGCGGGCGCTTTCCAACTATTTGAGCGGGCATGTCGCCACGCTCGACCTGCCGCTCGATATTCGCGGCACGGCATTTCAGCTTAAGGTCTGGCAATATTTACAGAACATTCCGGCAGGCAGTGTCGAATCTTATTCAGAAGTGGCAACAGCCATAGGCGATCCCAAAGCTTTCCGCGCGGTCGCAAGTGCCTGTGCGGGTAACCGCATTGCCATCGCCATTCCCTGTCACCGCGTCATTCGTGGTAATGGCGATCTGGCTGGATACCGCTGGGGCCTGGAGCGCAAACGCGCCCTGCTCGATCTGGAACGAAAAGCAAATCAGCAATCCTGATTATTTAGAGCTATTGATTGGTGAGAAAAAATTTATGAAAAAATTGCAGTTGTTATTAACTTTAGGAATTACACTACTGAGCTTTGATATTCTTGCGCAAGATGCCTGTGACGCTAAAGCAAAATTGCATTATGACCAAGAGATCTGCCAAGGTAAGCGACTCCAGAGTTTGGATAATAACCTGAATAAGGTTTACAAAATTGCGTTAGCCACGATGCCTGAGAAAGACGATTCTGATAATCGTAAAGAGCGGGAACAATTACGAAAATCGCAAAGAGCATGGCTTGCTTATTCTCGTGAACAATGCGCACTAGAGGGTGGATTGGAAGGCGGCTCAAATAGCTGGGTATCCACATTTGCCGGTGACTGCATGGAGAAAGAATTAAACTCACGCATTAATTTTTTACAATCCATAGTTGACGGCAAGTTCAAGGGATAGTTTTAGATGTAAATTAGTCTGGCGGACAGGGTGAGATTCGAACTCACGGAACCCTTGCAGGTTCGATAGTTTTCAAGACTATTGCCTTAAACCACTCGGCCACCTGTCCGGCTAGGGGATGGATTTATCAGGGTTCCATGTCTTTGACAATTAAGAATAAGCCCTTTAATAAGGAAAATATGTCAGATAATTTCGATTTAGTGGTAATTGGCGCTGGTCCAGGCGGGTATGTGGCGGCGATTCGTGCGGCGCAGCTTGGCATGAAAGTGGCCTGTATTGATAAGCGTGGCCCGGCTGGTGGAACATGCCTAAATGTTGGTTGTATTCCATCAAAAGCATTGCTGCATTCCTCGGAATTATATGAAGAAGCGGCGAATCATTTCGCCCAGCACGGCATAAAAGTTTCCGGCTTGAAGGTCGATTTATCCGCGATGATGGCTAGGAAATCCAAAGTGGTAGAAGATTTAACCAAAGGTATTGAAGGCTTATTTAAGAAAAATAAAATCACCTATTACAAAGGCCATGGGGTGATACTAGGCAAAGGTGAAGTGGCGATAAAGCTTAATGATGGCAATGCGGAATCAATCCACACAAAAAATATTCTGATAGCGACTGGCTCCGAAGTTACGCCATTGCCGGGAATCGAAATCGATGAGAAACGCATTGTATCATCGACCGGTGCGCTGGAATTGCCGGAAATTCCAGGGAAGTTAATCGTCATCGGTGGTGGAATAATTGGGCTCGAAATGGGTTCAGTCTGGCGGCGTTTGGGCAGCGAAGTGACAGTAATCGAATTCTTGGATCGCATTACCCCAGGCCTGGATGGCGAACTCGGCAAGGCATTCCAGAAAACATTAGAAAAGCAGGGAGTAAAATTCATCCTGGGCACGAAAGTTACGGCGGCGAAGGTTTCCGGCAAGAGCGTAACCGTTACCACCGAGCCAGCAAAAGGCGGAGATAAACAGGAACTAAAAGCTGATTATGTATTGGTGGCAATCGGCCGCAGGCCATATACCGCAAATCTAGGCCTCAAAGAAGCGGGTGTGGCGCTTGATGAAAAAGGCCGCATCAAGGTTGATGACTATTTTGGGACGAATGTGAAAGGAATTTACGCCATCGGTGATGTTATTCATGGTCCGATGTTAGCGCATAAGGCTGAAGAAGATGGCATCGCTGCGGTGGAAAACATGGCAGGGCAGGCGGGACATGTGGATTATAACACCGTGCCGAACGTGGTTTATACTTGGCCGGAAGTGGCAAGTGTGGGGAAAACTGAAGAGGAACTCAAAAGCGCTGGCGTGAATTATAAGGCTGGAAAATTCCCATTCATGGCCAATAGCCGTGGCCGCGCGGTTGGCGAAACTGAAGGGTTTGTAAAAATTTTGGCAGATAGCAAAACCGATAAAGTTTTAGGCGTTCACATCATCGGGCCGGATGCGGGAACGTTAATAGCCGAAGCCGTAGCGGTGATGGAATTCGGCGGCGCAGCAGAAGATATCGCCCGCACTTGCCACGCGCACCCAACTTTAAACGAGGCAGTGAAAGAAGCTGCGCTGGCGGTGGATGGAAGAGTCATTCATATATAATACCAATTCCCTTTCTAATCGCCCGCGGCGTCGCGCTTCGGTCTCGCCGTCGGTCATGTATCTAAGTATACACTCCCTCCGTCTCGCCTTGCGCTCCTAGCGGATCGATTGAAATGGAATTGGTATAACTACAATCCCAATGAAAAAGGCCCCATTCGGGGCCCTTTTTTTGCTCACGCCAATTCAGATGCGCGAGGCTATGGAGATTATTTATGCAGCGCTCTTCATTTTGAGCATTTCAATCTGCTGCTTTATCACCAATTTCTTTTTTTTCAGATCCTGCACCATATTGTCCGGTAGAAAGTTCTGGTAGGCATTGTGGATTTCGTTTTCTATTCTGGAATGTTTTTCTGTAAGATGATCAATATGTGCGGCTGCCGACATAGCTTTTCCTCCTGAAAAAAAAGTTTGAGTTATATTTATGTGACTATTCAGACAATATACTCCTACGCAATGGTGTTTTCAAATATTTTCGCATTTTGCACTTTTTAATAATACTTTGATTTATAATAATAAATATGAAGTCAATATATAAAATTTATATAAAGACTGTAGGGACCACACCATTAGTGATTTATAATTTTATGTTAACCTTTTTATTAATACATATTGAGTATATTAATAATCTAGGAAATAGCCATGCCGAGAACAGAAAAACAATCCAGCAAGCCGCTAGCAAAAATGGAGATAGCCGAGCTTGGCAAGGTAAGCTCGGAATTAATAAATGTTGCCAATATTGATTTTAGTTCAGATGGTATTGATCCCAGTATACTTGGGCTATTCTCTGCTTATTTTGGCAATGTAAGGGCGCGTGATTCATTTGTAAGGATTCCTGGAGTTCAAGATAGCGCTTCATCACCGCAAAATTTAGCCGGATGGATAAATCTTTTGCATAGAAATTTGCGAAACCTCTCTATAGGAATTTCGCAAATGGTTGACATGGAAGCCTTAGCCAAGAGTCATCATAAAGCGGCAAACCTTCATAGAATAATAGATTCAAAAATTATTGAAATAACTAAGGCACACCATAAAAAAATTATAACGGGAACTGATGCTGCGCCAGTAAGCCTTTCAGGAATCCCAAAGTACAAAGAGTTTACAGCGCTATTTGCACCACGTACTATGGCTACCATTCCTATAAAAATTATCCTTAAGGGCAGAGATCCAATATCGGTTACCATAAAAAATAAAGGTAATGATTCATCATCAGATGCAACCTTTCTGCTTGGCCTAGAATTTTTTGCCAAAACTGGTGGTCCCGCATCGGAATTATATCCAAAGACAGTAAAAGATATAGTTACTAATATGGTGGGATTAGCTGCAACAAGCGAGCTTACCGACAGGGCTGGAGATATAAGCGAACGCATAATCGGTGGCGCAAGAGAAGCAAAGGCAGATGCGGCTATTATAGAGAAAATAAAAGATAAGTATTTTAGGCTTTCTGAGACCCAGGTGGAAAAGTTAGTAAGTGGAATAAAAGTTTTTGAAAGGGAATTTCGGATGATTTTGATGGTTGGAGATCAAATATCAAAAAAGACAATTGAAGCTGTGAATTTGATTTTAAGAGAGGGTGGCTGTAATCCAAAATCGCAATTCACCCCCAGATCATGCTTAGAAGTTGCTTTATTATCGCTCCAACAAAATTATGCAATTGATGAGTCAGAAATTCATGATTACACAAGAAATTTTGGCGATCCTGCTAAATCCGAATATTACAATCCCGGTAAAGCAAAAGCCAGGGTGCAAAGAATGCAAAAAATAATAAATTCTGAATATCTTGATAGTCGAATTGGGGGCGGTGTGGAGGAAGATGCTTTGGACCGCTATTTTCTATCAAAACAGCAGGTAATGCTGGCAGGCGAACTTGAAGAAACTAGGGAGCGCATAGCAAGAGGATTCGGACAGGGTAGGAAATAGAATCGTTCTGATGGTTTTTGTGTGTAAACCACAGGAACCTCGAATGTATAAGCTACTTCAGTCCGTCTTCATATGGCCTCGCTATCCGAAGCCAAAGGTGTAGGAATGGTCGGAGCGACGGGATTTGAACCCGCGACCTCTAGACCCCCAGTCTAGCGCGCGTACCAGGCTGCGCTACGCTCCGATTCATACAATTCCATTATCTCCGCGATTCACTTCGTCACACTTCGGTCTCGCCGTCTGTCACATACCTAAGCGTATGTTCCATCCGTCTCGCCTTTTAGTTTCTCGTACTGCTTTGGTAATGGAATTGTAGGTTCTAGCGGCTATCAGGATTTTTTCAACAACTCTCTCACACTGCGGAGTCGCTCTAGGATGGCTTTCAGTTCCTTCTTGTCTGGTGATTTTGGTTTCACCACAAACATTTCACGCTGCGGCCCTGAATCTTCCGGTTCGGACTCGTGGCTGGGTTCCTCTGCCTGCTTTTCGCTTAAATATTTTTGAGCGCCTTTTATGGTGAAACCTTTTTCGTAAAGTAGGGATTTTATTTCCGCCAGGAATTCCACATCAACTTTACGAAAATAACGATGCCCGCCGCGTCGCTTTACCGGCTTTATCTGTTTGAATTTTGTTTCCCAGAATCTTATTACGTGCTGCGGCACATCAAGCCGGCGGGCAACTTCGCCGATAGTATGAAAATCTGATAATTCGCTATTTTCCGCGATGCTCGTTGCTGACATCGGTAAAATTATTATTCGTTCACTTTCTTAGAGAAAATGCTCGACCCATGGAAGCTCACCACTTTGCGCGGTAAGATAGGGACTTCCTGCTTAGTCTTAGGATTTCTGCCTATCCTCTGCTTTTTCTGGCGGATTTTGAAGGTGCCAAACGAAGAGAGCTTTACTGTTTGACCTTTTTCCAAAGCACGCACCACTTCTTCCAAAACCATATCAACTAATTCAGCCGCTTCCGACTGTGAAACTCCGATTTTTCCGTTTACGAATTCCGCTAAATCAGCGCGGGTAATGGTGTTGCCTTCCATCATCTCCTCCCTATAACTATATGTTATATAGTAACTTTTTGCGAAGCTGGAGTCAAGCCTATCTATAGCTAGGTACTCCTTAGATTTCAAAAGACTACTGATTTACCGAATACTTCACTTACCATTGTTCGGGGTCTGGATAACGTGATATGTTATCTGGGTGGCTTTTGTGCATTAAAATTCGTTCAAAAAGATTATGGATTTAAGAAGCAAAATTGAAGGATTAAAAATAGTTCTGACCGATGAAACAGGAATTAATTGGGACGATAGGGAGGGCAGTAGTGATTTAATCAGCATTTTTCCTAGAACGCCTTTTGCTTTTAGAGAACCTGCGGTGAAGAGATGGGAAAAAAGGCTTGGTGATCCCACACCAGATGGCGCTCACCACGTTGGTACATTCCCTATTGGAAGTGAGGTTTCCTTTGAAATTGATGAAGTAAGTAAGGTGTGGACCCTTTATATGCGTGCTTTTAATGGCATAAAAATAGAGGTAAGAAAACTTGAGGTTGATGAATCTGAATCAAGAAGCTCTGAAGAGATGGGTTTCTTTAGTGCACTGAATAAAATTTATATGTCTGATGAGAAGGGACGTGGTCTTAGCTATTGGGTGAAATGGCTTGATGGTTATATTGACGGGCAATTTTTTGCTTTAAGTGTACAAGTGCATCCACAAGATTTGGAGAGGGATGAGTATTATGCCAGGATGATAGATAGGGCAGAATCTATAGGTAAGATTTTGCGTGAGCCTGCTCAAAGAGGTTTAACTTTTTCAAGGATAGCAAGAATACCAGTCAGCGTAGCTCAAAAAATGTCTGAGTTTCTTGGTATGGATAGACCAAGTAAGGAAGAGGGTAGTTTGCTTAAAAGAACTTAAAAAACTTTTCTAGTAATTAATTTTCTTCATAGTTTATAGATCATAAATAATCTCCTTTGCTATTTCATTTTGGGTTTGCTATATGTTCCTCCCCTTAAATAAATCATGACCGAGAAAACCAAACATCCTTCGGAAAACTCCAAAAAAAACCAGGCGGTGCCTTCGCTAGGCCGGGTTCTGGAAGGCCATCTCCGTAATTATTTCTCTGCTCATGATGATGTGGCCTTGCCGCGCAACCTATATAACAAGGTAATCGGCGAAATCGAAAAAAACCCTAATAAATGAAACTCTATCTGCTACTAGGGGTAACCAGATAAAAGCAGCGCAAATCCTAGGCATTAACCGCAATACGCTCAGGAAGAAGATTTTAGCCAAAGGCATAAAAGTTAAAAGCAAGAGCCACTAGATCTTTATAAAATACCTATAAATCTTTCCTGTAGTTTTTTTGCCACGTTCATAGATATCTTGGCTATGGAGGAAAAAAATATAGTGATTACTTATTGTTTCTTTATCCTGTTACCAATAGCTTTCATCGCAAATGTACGGAAAATCTGTACAAAAATTGAGTTACATAGATTATTAATTGGAGGATATTGCGATGAATAAACAACTTCTTTTGCTTGGTGCAGCCCTGGCGATTATTCTGCCAACTGGAGCTTCCGCCAATTACTGGACTGATTACCAGAGCAATTATATGTGGAATCCATATGTTTCGGCCGCAGGCGGTTTGAACATTGAACAAGAGCATCCACTCGACGATAACGCCATCGGCTATCATCACGGCACTAGCATGAATACTGGCTGGGATGGAACCGGCGCCTTTGGCGTGAGTTTGCCATATGGGTTTCGCACCGAACTAGAAGGTGGATACCGCTATAACACGGTCAGAGATGTTCATGGCTTTGCCGGACCAGCCACTGGTGGCCACGAGGATAACTGGAGTGCCATGTGGAACGTTCTCTACGATATTAAAAACCCAACCCGTTTCACTCCATATCTTGGTGGTGGTATAGGTGCGGTTTGGCTTAGCTATCGTAACGAACACCCGGTTGCTGGCACTACTGCCGGTATCAGCGATAATATGTTGTTCGCTGCGCAAGCGATTGGTGGTGTGGATTATAAAATCAGCGATCACTTCTCTGCCTTTACGCAATATGAATACCTATCTCCATTCAATACCCATGCAGATCTAGCCGGCGGTGGGGAAGTTGATACCAGGTATCAGAATCATACCGTTACGGTTGGTTTGAAATATGCGTTCAATTCCCCGAAACAGCCTGAACCAGGGGTGCGTAAGGAATACACTGCCGAAAAAACCACTACTGTAACCAAATCGATTCAAACGGATGCTAATTCCTATATGGTATTCTTTGATTTCAACAGTACGGAACTAACCCCGGAAGCAAGGAAGATATTGCAAACCGCGGCTGATAACGCAAACCGCCGCAACGTTACTAAAATCGAAGTTACCGGGCATACCGATACGGTTGGTAGTGATGCCTATAATATGCGTCTTTCCAAGAAGCGTGCTGAGGCGGTTAAAGCTGCCCTGGTCTCTATGGGCGTCAAGAGCACTGAGATTACCACTGTCGGTAAAGGCAAGACCGATCTGTTGGTTCCAACTGCCGATGGCGTGCGTGAACCGCAGAACCGCCGTGTAGAAATCGTCTACGGGCAATAATTAATAAGAATATTGTGATTCTAAAAGGCGCCCAAACGGGCGCCTTTTTAGTTTGCACTGGTCATTTTCGAAGGCGTGTTGATTTTTTATTGGCATGGTTCAGGCTTTTTTTGTACATTGCCCCCGCACTTACAAAAATTGGCTCGGTAGCTCAGTGGTAGAGCAGGGGAATCATAATCCCTTGGTCGGGTGTTCAAATCACCCCCGAGCCACCACATTATCCTAGCTGTTCCTCATGCAAATTCACGCGGCTGCACAACGATTATAGTACATAATGAAGGAATTAAAAATATTGCTGATCGAGGATTCTAAAACTGATGCTGTACTTATTGCACAAGCCCTAACCATTGCTGCAAAAAGCTCCTATCAGGTGAAGATGGTGGAAAATATTTCAGCAGCTTTGAGAGCTTTGGGAGAAGAAAAATTTGATGTGATACTGCTTGATCTCTCTCTTTCGGATACAACCGGCTTTAATGGTCTACTAAGTATTCAAAATATGGCCCCAAAACTCCCGCTGGTTATTTTAACAGCTTATGCAGATGAGGAGGCGGCGCTAAAGGCTGTAGAACACGGTGCACAAGATTATTTATTTAAGGATAAGGTAAGTGGATATACGATTCAGCGCGCCATGCAATATGCAATAAAGCGCAAGCAATTTGAAGAAACGCTTATTACGCGAGCTAATTTTGATTATTTAACTGGGTTAGTTAACCGTAATTTACTTGAAAATCGCCTTGAGATGGCCTTGGCACGTAGTAAACGCTCTGGTGACGGTATTGGGGTTTTCTTTTTAGATTTGGATAGATTTAAGCAGGTGAATGATTCATTCGGCCACCCTGCAGGAGACCTTTTGCTGAAAGAAGTGGCGGAACGTTTAAAACAATCATTTCGTACTTACGATACAGCGGCACGTTTCGGCGGGGACGAATTTGCCTTGCTGATCGAGGATATAAAACAGGCAAGCGACTGCACCATTATTGCCGAAAAAATTATCCAGAAAATTTCAGAACCATTCATTATTAACAATAAGCAGGCAAATGTTGGGGTGAGCATTGGCATTGCCACATGCCTCCCAGGAGAAAATTTTACCCGCGAAGATTTAATGCAAAAAGCCGATCAGGCAATGTATAGAGCCAAGCTTGTGAAAGATAGCGCTTACCGATTTTATACACAGGAATAGCGAGATCTGCCTAAAATATAAGAGAAAATATTGGTGGTGGGTGCAGTCTATAGCGAACCAGTCTCCATATCAATTCCCTGCTCAACAGGGAAAATACAGGGAATTTTTGCAATATCGACCCCTAAGCAAGCAAAACCGGTGGTGTAGCAATCTGTAATTCCGGCGTATTTTTTTCAAATTCCCTAAAAAAGTAAATGGGAATTTTTTTAGGTGGAAATGGGAATTAATTAAACGGAAATGGGAATTAACAGATGTTTTTGACGGTGTATTATTACCGAGAACGCCACTTTAAATATTTCCAAAATATTTCTCTGGCCAGATATTGATTTAATTATAAAATAATTTTGACGTGTCTGTCAGCTTAGTATTGTGCTATATTAATACTAGTTAAATCTGGAATTGCAGATGCCATACGTTCAATTACCATCTCCAAAAAACAGCAAAAATAATATTGCCGTATGGTACCTAGTGGGCGTTATGTTATTTCCCGAATCTGAGGAAAAAATAATTGAACTCATACGTGCTGTTGTAACGGGTCAATATCAACAGGCACAGAAAATAATTCAAACAGCACTTGATGAATCCGGCCATGCCGCATCGTTGAGTGGAGCGTTACTTTTGCTTACCATCAGGACAAATCCTAAAATTGCATCACTGAACCTCAGTAAGGAAGCTCTGTATAAGGGCTATGGCAATAAAATAATGGGAGTAAGCAAATCAACGCAAAATGCGGCATGGAAAGAATTTAATACGGTTGCTCATCTATGGGCCGCGCAGCAGGTTTTTCATAATCCAGGAGCATTTCCGAATATGGAAATATTGCCCGGCTTCCCCTGTGATGAATCACAATTGTCTCTTTTTCTGGCAGTGGCAGAAGCTTTTCGCAAGCAGGGGGAGAGTTTTAGGCCACTTCGCACTCGTAAAAATGAATATATTTTAGATAGCACCAAGACTTGGAAATTGCTTCCTCACACTGATCTTGGAAGCTATCCAGAGTTTCAAATCACAGGCACCGACATGTATCCTTTTGTGCGTGATGTATTTAACGGTCGATCCCCAAGATATAAATAAAAATCTGCATTTTGAATAAGTGAGAT
>Ga0206851_1021_pt1 | contig 57356 bp, 38 predicted proteins | sample Alteio_BWOrgCont_13_FD_152904 | JGI IMG/M metagenome (GOLD analysis project Ga0206851, IMG submission 152904) | Enriched cells from forest soil in Barre Woods Harvard Forest LTER site, Petersham, Massachusetts, United States -... | ecosystem: Environmental > Terrestrial > Soil > Temperate forest >... | reverse complement strand
AACTGCTTGAATTAAAACCTTTTTGATATCTAAAAGGTTTTAAATGGGTTGAATTAAAAATCTTTTGATATCTAAACAGTTTTAAAATGTATCAATTGAGATATTTTTGATGTCAAAATGGTTTTGAAAGGTGTGAATCAAATCCTTTTTGATATCAAAATGGTTCTTTTTGTAAGCTTTTCAAACCTTTTTGATATCAAAAAGGTTTGAAAAGCTTACAAAAAGAATTTTTTTCACAGCAACATGAAATGAAATGATATAAACGCATTTTAGTATTCCAAAGCAGTCCCTCAAACCCCTTTTGAACTACACCTGCTAATTACCGAACAACGCCCAGCGCCCGTAACCAGGTTTTCTTCGAACTGTATTTGTTGTTTTTGAAGCATTTTCATTTTAAACGATCTTTTAATCGGGCAAAGATAATTACACTTTCAGATATTAATAACGGAACACTTCAAAGGATATTAGTGGGATTCGGAAAGGCGATGGGCGTATTGAATATTCAGGCTGTTTGGGTAAGTTTGGGTTCACTCAACGATTCCATGTTCACCGCCCCCAGGCCAGATTCTCATACAAACTCAGATAAACCTCCCCGCTCCTCACCTCCTTCAGCAGTTTCCAGGTGGGTTTGATGGCTTCGATCTGAGGAAGCAAATCGGTATTACAAACATTGGAATGCAGGTAATAATGAAACTCCGAAAGGGGCCCGTCGGCAGCATTGGTGTACTGATAATCGGCATCGGTCAAGTCGGTTAGCCGCTCGGTGTCGATCAGGGGGAATTGAGTAGCCACTTCTTCGGGGCGTATGTGTTGTTCACGGATAAAGGCCGTCATCTCTTTTTTTAAACCAAAATAAGGGAGCACTTTCAGAGAGGTATCCCAACCGTTCGAAAAACGCTCGGGATAAAGCCAAAAATTACCGCTGAGCAGAGAGAACGCAAGCAAGGCCATCAGCCACCGCCTCGGGCCAGGGGAAACTGCTTGCAACAGGTAACAAACCAGGATCCCGCTCAGAGCAAAAACTACCATAAAATACCTGCTGCTGCTGGGGTTCGAGAGCGGCACCATTAACCCGACAAACACAAACATCGGGCAAAAAACAAGCAACAGAAGCGTATTCAATGGGGTTGACGCCCGACACTGGTGGCGGTAACGTTGCAGCAGGAGCCAGCCCAGGACGACCCAAAGCACGACTCTTCCCGAATCCATGATTTTCCAGACAAGATAACCAAACTGACGGGCCATCTGACGCGCAGACATCAGCTCCTCTCCCCCTCTTGGCAGTTGACGCACCGGTGAAAAGAAATACCATCCGGTATAGGCCTGGTGAACGATTGCCCATGCTGCCGTGATACAAAGAAATGGAAGATAGGCCAGGTAATTCAGCACACGTTGCCCGGGTTCCTTCCGGGCAAGAAGCAGTTGTATCAACCCGATCGAAACAACCGCCCAGATTCCGCGCATGCTGCACAGCCCAAGCAAGACCAGAAAAAAAGAAAGCTTCCACATCTGTTTTTCAAGCAGGGCATTGATGCCAGCAAGAAAGAAATAAACGAGCATGATGTCATAAGCCATCAGCATGCTCTGGGCGCCAAGCGCAGGTTCCAGAAAAAGGAGCGCCAGCGCGAACCAGTGCATACGTCGATCCAGGTATTTTCTGGCTAGTTTCAGGTATTCGTATACAATTCCAAGCAGGAAAGGAAGCATTGCCAGATGCGAAACCGCAAGCGACCGCCCAAAAAATTTCCAGCAGGCATACATCCAGCTTGCATAGAGCGGAAAACCACCCGTGTCGATCTCGGCAGACAAAGGATGCAGGGTATAACCGCCTGTGTAAAAGGTGTCGGCCTGATGGGCAAAATAGGTCACATCCCAGAAAAACGGGACATGCAGCGACACGATCGTCACCGCCAGCACAAACAAAAAGCCGCCCCACAACAGGTAATTAGATTTCATGAAAATGCCGGAAAGAGGTGATGCCCAGAAAACAATCAACGCCTTAAAAGTAAGTCTTTCCGGCAATCTTCGCACGGGCTAGTGCCATAATGTAGCTCAACAGGCATCAGCCGGGGACTAAACCCAGGACAATCACCGTTCCGAAACCGGAGATAGGGCATGTACCCGGATTATGGCTAGTTTTGGGCCAGAAACAATCAGGATGAATATTTCTGTACAGATTGCCGGGCTATGACCGGTTCGGCTTTCAACACCAGGCAGTTTGAGCTTGCCTATACCGATGGGATCGAAGCCAATTATTGGTATCTGGTCCGCCACCGTTTATTACAAACAGTGCTGGATAAGCATGTGCCTCCGGGATCGAAGATCCTTGACATTGGCTGCGGAAAAGGCCTTTTTGTAAGCTTCCTCCGGCAGCGGGCGTACGATATCTGGGGAGTTGAACTTGCAGAGGTAGAGCAGGTAGCGCAGGCCAAGGCCTTTGTTCATACAGGCACTCACTCAGACACCCTCCATGGCCCGTTTCGTGATTCTATCCAGGTGATCCTTTTATTAGACGTTCTTGAACATCAGGAGGATCCTGCTCAGTTTCTCCAAACACTGTGTACGCAGTTCCCGAATGCTACCCATCTGCTTATCACGGTTCCGGCCCGGCAGGAACTCTGGTCGAACTACGATGTCTTTTACGGACATTTCAAGAGGTTTGATATCGATGCACTGAACAAATTGAACCCTTCTCAAGACACATCACCGCTTGTGATCAGGTACTTTTTCAGGCTCCTCTATCTCCCGGCTTTCCTCACCATCCACCTTTTCAAAAAACGGAAACTGGCCACAACACCTGTCGTAAACCTGCCGAACAAGGTCATCCATCGCCTGATCGCGGCCTTGATTATGCTTACCGATGCAGTGCTTCCCTCCCGGGTGAGGGGCACCTCGCTCCTGGTGTTGATTAAACTCAAAGCATGAGTAACAGCTCCATGATGCTCAGAACAGATAAATCACAAAGTAACGCTGGCACTATTCATCACCAGGAAACAACGTTATTACCTGTTCAGCTCCGTGCTCTCCGTGTCTCCGTGGTAAAAACAAAGTACTTAACGTAAAATTGTCAGACACCAAACGGCAACACCACTCCCAGATTCCTTCAAGCGAGTGTGTATCATATCCTAAGAAAAGTTAAATTCCATTCACCATTCCTACATCCAATACAAATCGGTATCTTTAGGTTTCATTTAAAGTGTATTCAACGCCCGCATACTTCCGGAATCGCTCAATCTGATATTGCTTATGAACCGGTACTTGAAGTCAGCCCTCCTCGCCCTGTTTGTGCTTACCCTGTTGCTTCCGGCTTCGATCAGTTGGGGACAGGATGAAAAGGCTCCGCTCAATTCCAGAAAGGTGATCGAAGAAGCCCGAAAGCTCTATGCCGGCGAGCGTTATCAGGCTTGTGCAGAGCTTTGTTTATCAGTCACCGAAAACGATTCGAATTATTACGAAGCCTTGACAAACCTCATCTCGGGTTATCTCGCGTATAAACAAGACAGTCTGGCCATCATCTACGCGCGCAAAGGTCTGGCCGGCAACAGTGCGCTCGAATCAACCTTTTACAATCTGCTTGGCATTTCGCTCATCGGGATGGAAAAAAATGAGGAAGCCATGGTTGTGTTCAAAGAAGCCATTCTCAAATACCCCTATGTCAGCCTGCTCTATTATAACCTGGCCGTTTGTCAGCGCAACCTCAAACACCCCGACGATGCCATTGCCTCGCTCGAAAAATCGATTTCATTAAACCCCTATCATGCCAGAAGCCACCTCAAGCTCGGTGTCATCTTTTTGGAACAAAACAAACTGGTGCCGGGCATACTGGCCACAGAAATGTACCTCATCATCGACCCCGATTCAAAAAGCGCCAAAGACATGGTGCTGATGCTCGAAAAAATTGTACGGGGCGAAAATGAGCTGGATCTCACCAAAGGGGCCTTGACAGCATCCACAGGCGTCGATGATTTCTCGGATGTGGAAGACATCATCCGTTCAAAAATAGCATTGAACAAACGCTACAAATCAAAAACAAAACTCACCTACGATCTTGTAAAGCAGGTACAGGTCTTGCTCGAAAAACTGACCTATAACAAAAACGACAAGGGATTCGTGTCTCAATATTATGTTCCATTCTTTACCCAACTTTTCAGCAATGGTTATTTTGAACCCTTCGTCTATTATTCCATGGGGTCAGTAGCTACCGATGATATGAAAAAATGGAGCCGGAAGAAAAAATCAAAAATTGATGCATTCACCGATTGGGCCACCCTGACCATCAACGCGAAAAGGGCCAGGATAGAGGCTTCCGAACATGGTGAACAAAAAAGCTATTCGGTCTGGCATTATGACGACCACAGTATTCAGGCCATCGGAAATGAAAATGAAAACAAAAAAGCAATAGGCCCCTGGAAGGTATTTACGGAGAATGGGGTGCTCGAAGCCCAGGGAACCTATGATCAGGATGGAAACAAGACAGGGCAATGGAATTGGTATTACGATAATGGAGGAATAAAAGAAACAGCCTCGTTCAAGACCGGCTTACGCGATGGAATGACAAAACTATACGCACGCTCCGGCGACCTTAGCTCGGAGATGACCTATCTGGCGGACAAAGAAGAAGGCGATTATACCAGCTTCTACAGCTCGGGAAACCCGGAAATAAAACTTCATTTCACAAACGGAAAAAAGCAAGGCCCGGGCGCCTACTTCTTTGCCAACGGGGCAAAACAGTACGAAATGACGTATCTGGACAATGAACTCAGCGGGCCATTCAAAGGTTACTACAACTCGGGAGAAACAGAATTTACCTGCACCTATGCTGCCGGAAAAAAGACGGGCGATTATATTGAATACTTCCGCAATGGCGCCATCAAATGCAAAGGCCTGGACCAGGAAAACAACCCTTCGGGAAAATGGAGCTATTATTTCAACAACGGCAACCTCGAAAAAGAAGGTGAGTTTACAGCTTCCGGAAATGCCACAGGCCCCTGGAAGTTTTATTACCGAAACGGAAAACTGAGCGAAGAAAAAAACTTTGATGAACATGGCGATCTGAACGGGAAATTAAATTCATTCGACTCCTACGGACGTCCGAATTTTGAACAGGAATACAAAAACGGCTCTTTCATCGCCTACCGCGATTTTGATAAAACCGGAAAGGTGACCACCGAAGGAAAACTGAAAGACAAAAAACTGATTGCCGATTACCGCTATATCAACGGCAACAAACAGGCCGAAGGCAAATTCGAAAACAGCAAGAAAACAGGCGCCTGGAAGTACTATTCGGCAACCGGAAAACTCAGCAAGACCGAAGCCCTCGCAGATGATGTCCTGAACGGGTTGACAACCACACGGTATGCGACAGACACCCTCGAATCGAGCACCAATTTCAGCAACGGGCTGAAAGACGGAGCCTTCCACTCCTGGTATGCCAACGGAAAAACAAGCTGGGCCGGCTGGTATAAAAACGACAATCAGACAGGCGATTGGTATTACTACGATGAAAAAGGAAACCTGGTGACGCACAATTATTTCGAAAATGGTCAAAATACCGGCTGGCAATATTTTTTCTACCCCAACGGAAAACCCAAATCAGCTGATTACTATCAGGATGAGATTTTGCGAAAGAGTGTGTCGTACGACAGTACAGGCAAAACCAAGTATACGATAGAACTCAAAAACGGCACAGGCGACTTTAACACCCTTTATCCAAACAACTCGCCCCGTGCATCGCGAAAATTCAAAAACGGGTCGGCAGAGGGAACATACACCCTCTTCTTTCCAACCGGCAAGAAAGAACTGGAAGGCACACTGGTGATGGGCAAGGAAACCGGCAAATGGACCTGCTATTATGAAGATGGAAGTCTGCGATATACCGAAACATACGAAAATGGAGCCCTCCAGGGCCCCTGCAAAAAATATTTCAAAAACGGGAACCTGGAGTATGATGGAAACTTCAATGAAGGAAAACAGGACGGAAAGGTGATTACCTATTACGAAAACAAACAACGTGAACAGGAATCCTTCTGGCAGGATGGAAGTTCAGAAGGCACCATCCTTTCTTACAGCGAAGACGGAGGCGGTGTGCTTGAATCGGTCCGTAATTTTGAAGAGGATGAACTGCTCTCTTATTCATACACCGACAAAAACGGAACCATGGCGCCAAACATCCTCATCCAGAATGGCACCGGAAACCTGACCGCGTGGTACCCCAACGGAAACAAATCAGTTGAAAAACAGTATCTGGATGGTGAGGTTACCGGACTCCTTACCGAATACTTTGTTTCAGGCAAGATCCGGGAAAGAGGAAACTACACCAATGGCATCCGCAATGGTCTCTTCCAGCGGTACTACCCCGGCGGACAATTGAAAACCGAAGAACATTATTATTATGGAAAACGGGATGGTACGTGTACCTACTACGCCGAAAACGGAAAACCCGAACGCATCGAAAACTATTACCTGGATGATAAACATGGCAAGACTGTAGTATTTGATAAAACAGGTACGATCCTGAACACGCAAACCTATTTCTATGGCATCCTGTATGGTGAAAACTAATGGTTTACTGAACGTTGTATGTCTTTTATCAATCACGCTTTTCATCTGTTGCGTTGATTGCTCCCGTATGCAGGCCCAGGAATATGATTTCGATCAGATCAAAAAAAATTATGCCGACGAAAACGCCGTCTATCTGAAACGCGCAGAGGATGCCACACTCAAGATTGAAGACGGAAAGCTCAAAGTATACTCCGATGTTTCAGAAGACATGCTCATGCTCAGCGACAAGGCCAATATCTACGGCGAGAAATCAATCTACTATTCTTATTTCAACATCATCTCAAACATCGAAGCCTATACCCTGGTGCCCCAGAAAAAAAAGTTTAAAACCGTACAGGTGCGCAACATACTCGACAAGAATGATATCGGCGAAGGCAATTTTTACGACGACAGCAAAGCAAAAAGTTTTGCCTTCTCTGGCATCCAGCCGGGCGCCCGTACCGTACTTTCCTATCGCGAAGAAATCAAAGAGCCTCATTTTTTCGGGCACTTTTTCTTTTCTTCGTATGTGCCTTGCGTCGAATCCAGATTCTCGGTTACTTTCCCAAAAGACGTTTCACTCACCTATACCCTTTTTGGAGCCGACCAGAGCGGGATCAAATTCACAAAAAAAGAAGGCCGGTCTACCACCACCTATACCTGGGTTGCTTCAAACACAAAGAAGTTCCAGGAAGAAGATGACAGCCCGAACATACGTTATTACGAACCCCACATCATCGTCAGGATCAACAACTATACGGTTGACGGACAAAAAACACAGGTGCTCGAAACACCGGCTGATCTTAACCGCTGGTACCACTCCATGGTGGCAAACGTCAACCAGACAATAAACGCAAATCTTCAACACATTGTCGACTCGCTTGTCGGGGGCCAGGCTACCGAATTGGAAAAGGTGAAAAAGATCTTCTACTGGGTACAGGACAATATCAAATACGTAGCATTCGAAAACGGGATGGGCGGTTTTGTACCCCGCGAAGCTTCTAACATCTGCGACAAACGGTATGGCGATTGCAAGGATATGGCGAGCATCATTGTTTCCATGCTCGGAGCGGCAAAAATCAAAGCATACCTCTGCTGGATCGGAACGCGCGACATACCCTACACCTATGCCGAGGTGCCCATGCCCCTTTCGTGCAACCACATGATTGCAACCTATATTGCCGACGGCACCTATTACTTCCTCGATGGCACCGGCAAATATGCCCCGCTGGGTCTGCATACATCCATGATTCAGGGAAAAGAAGCCATGCTCTCGAAGGGGGAAAATGCGTTCGAAGTCGTCAAGGTCCCCGAAATACCCGACTCGGTGAACAAGCTGACAGACCGGGTGGTGATAACCCTCCAAAACGGACAGCTCCAAGGATCGGGAATGGTAGATGCCGCTGGATACTGGAAGATCGGTCTTTCGCACAACATGCAGAATATGACCGAGGAAGAGAAGACCAAATACCTGAAACGTTATCTGCTCAAAGGAAACAACAAATTCCAGGTCGACTCGATCACCTATTCAAACCTCGATCAACGCGAACAAGACCTGCTGCTTCATTATAAATTCAGCATCGCCGACTATGTAACCGTCAACGCCGACGAGACCTACGTAAACCTTAATCTCGACAAAACATTTCAGAACGAGATGATCGATCAGCAGAAACACAAGACAAACCGGATGCTCAATTATAAGTACATCCAGCAATACAGCACCACCCTCGAAATCCCTGCAGGCTCAAAGGCTACGTATGTTCCCGAAAACACACGTTTTACCGATCCCCGGTTTGGTTTTGACATCCGCTATGTGACAGAAAAGAACCGGATCATACTGACAAAAACAATTACCTTCAATACACTCATGCTCACCCCCGCCGACTTTGACGCCTGGAACCGGATGATCAAAAAACTGAGCATGGCCTACAATGAATCGATCATCCTCAAAAAAAACAATTAATTGATCCTTGCTATGCAAACGTATTTGCTCTGTTTCCTGCTCTCCATTTTCTCGCTGGTGCTGAATGCCCAGGTGAAAGTAAAAGAATACGAAAATTATACCTGGGACAAAGACCCTCGTCCACATACACTTACTGAACCCGAGGCAAAAGAAAGCGAATTGATCCTGAAAGACTACAAGCTTATTGAATATGCCTACAACGAAAAAGGGGAACTCTGCATGTTTGTGACCGTGCATAAAATAATACATCTCAACACCGACAAGGGCATTGAGGAGAACAACAAAATATACATTTCAATGCGCGAGGCACAGGAGTTGATCGGCCTCCAGGCCCGGACCATTTCAAAAGCAGGAAAGATCACCCTCCTCGACAAAAGCAATGTAAAAGACATCGAAAATTTTGAAAACAGCGGACCTTTTAAAATCTTTGCGGTAGAAGGAGCCGAGTTGGGCAGTGAAATAGAGTATATCTATACACTCCGCAAACAAGCTTCGTACTTTGGCACCGAGAAGGTACAATATACAACGCCCCGAAAAGACCTGCGGATAGACCTCGTTTTCCCGGATAACCTCTGCTTCGAAACAAAGTGCTACAACAAGTTTCCTGATTTTTTGAAAGACAGCTCAATTGCCGGAAAGATCAGGCTCTGCGGCAAGGCCGGATCTATCCCGGCCCTGAAGGAAGAAAAATATTCAGCTTACGATTCAGACAGGATGCGTATTGAATACAAACTGTCGTACAGCGCCGCCAAGCCGGGCAAACGCCTGCTTACCTGGAACGATGCCGCCGAGAACTATTACAGCTCTTCGTATACCATCCCTTCCAAAGCAAAATCAAAAGTCCATGATCTGATAAAACAACTCGCCCTCGGCAAACTCAGTACAGAACAAAAAATCAGGAGTATAGAAAGCTACGTAAAAACAACCATCGCGGTAAGCACAGAAACAGGCGAAGATTATTTTGATGTCGAACGCATCCTCAAAAACAAATATGCAAACGCAACCGGTCTCATCAAGCTGTACATGGCCCTCTTTGCCGATGCCGGCGTGGATTGCCAGGTAGTGCTTACCTGCGACCGCAACCTCAAAAAATTTGACGGGGCATTCGATTCCTGGAACTACCTGAGCGAATACCTCATCTATTTTCCGGAAGTATCGAATTTCATTGCCCCCGACCAGGCCCTGATGCGTTATGGATTTGTACCTGCCGGTCTTACAAATACCGATGGCCTTTTTATCAAGAAAGTAAGCATAGGCGATTATGAAACAGGGGTTGCAAAGATCAAAAACATACCTGCACCCGACTACACCGCAAGCTATAATCGGTTGTACGAAGAGGTGAACCTTGAACCCGATTTCAGCGGCATCAACATGCACATCCGCCAAAGCTATACCGGGTACGAAGCCCAGAGTTACCAACCCATCTACGGCTACCTGCCCGATGAAGACAAGAAAAAACTGAGCGAGGAAATGCTCCGCATCCTGGGCAAGGATGGTACGGTGAGCAATATCAAAGTGAGCAATACCGACGAAAAATCAATCCTGGTGAATCCCTTCCTACTCGAAGGCGATCTGAAATCATCTGCACCGCTCGAAAAAGCAGGCAACAAATACCTTTTTAAAATCGGGACCCTCATCGGCCCCCAGGCCGAACTTTATCAGGAAGACATACGCAAGACCGATGTCGAAAACGCTTTTAACCACGGCTATTACCGGGAAATAACGCTCACCATCCCCGATGGGTATAAACTCAACAATACCGATGCGCTCAATATCGATGTTTTCGATCTCGACAACAACGAGCGTACGATGGAGTTCAAATCCAGCTGCTCCATCACCGGTAATCAGTTAAAGGTGATTATTGATGAAGACTACCGCCGGATCATCTATCCCCTCGATAAGTTTGAAGCCTTCCGTAAAGTCATTGACGCCTCGGCCGATTTTAACAAGATTGTGTTGATTCTGGAGAAAAAGTGAGATCGGTTAGTCTGTCTCAGCTTCTCCAAATTGATGCCCGTATGTCATGCTTTGCGCTTAGCTTCGTATGCCGCGGCGGACGAAGGGCCAATCCCGCGCGCGCGGCCTCCCCTTCAGATTCTATCTAACGGCTTCGTTGGGTCCAGAATCAAAAGCTGTTAGCTACATTGTTGTATTATTTTTTAATCTTAGGATTGGCCCAAACGGTTGGGGAGAGAAAAGACTCGCGATAAGGGTAATACAGCCTTTTTCAATTCAAATACAACGTACTTCAATTGAAATACACTTTTCTACAACCCATATCCAAGCTGAAGGATAAAAACGCCAGTTATTGATTTGATGGAAGTAACGGTTCCAGTTGAGATACCCCGTGGGGTCATTGCAGCACAGAACATACCACGAGGCGGCCGGAATCAACCACCCCTGACCACAGGATAACCACTCATTTTCAAGCAAATAGAATGATTTTAAAATCCGCAACCGATTTCCTCCGGTTCGAACCTATAAAAGACTACCTTTGCAAAAATGCTGCTCTTTGACTTCGTTCCTGTAGTGTTTTATACCGGATCTGTCTGGGTTCTGTATTTCTTTGTTTTTTGACCACTAAAATTTCTGCTAACACTGCACAATGAGACAACTTAAAATAAGTCAATCGATTACCAGTCGTGACAGCGCGTCACTTGATAAATACCTGAGTGAAATTGCAAAACATGGCCTGATATCGGCCGAAGAAGAAGTAATCCTGACGATAAAGATCCGCGAAGGCGATCAACAGGCATTAGAGAAACTGACCATGGCCAACCTCCGATTCGTGGTGTCGGTTGCCAAACAATATCAGAATCATGGTCTGAGCCTTTCCGATCTGATCAACGAGGGTAATCTGGGTCTGATCAAAGCGGCAAAACGTTTTGACGAAACCCGCGGTTTCAAATTCATTTCGTATGCTGTCTGGTGGATACGCCAATCGATCATGCAGGCCATTGCCGAGCAATCGCGCGTTATCCGTCTGCCCCTCAACAAGATCGGCGATCTGAACAAAATCAAGAAAGCATTGGTGAGCCTCGAGCAGAAACTCGAACGTGAAGCAAGCGCAGGTGAAATTGCAGCCGAGCTCGAAATGACCGAAGCCGAGGTTAAAAGCACCATGGGTATTTCGAACCGTCACGTATCTACCGATGCACCGTTTCAGAATACAGAAGGAATGGGCCTGATGGATGTACTCTTCAATCCGGATGACCCCCAACCCGACAATGAGCTGATGGCCTCCTCGCTCAGCACAGAAATCAAACGCGCGCTTTCTTCACTGACCGAACGCGAAAGCGATATCGTAACATTGTTCTACGGTATCGGGTTCAACCACAGCTTTACCCTGGAAGAGATAGGCGAAAAATACGATCTGACCCGCGAACGTGTACGTCAGATCAAGGAAAAAGCCATCCGCCGTTTACGCAATACATCCCGGAGCAAGACCCTCAAGACGTACCTGGGCTAACACCCTGTTTGTCAGAAGAATTGTATACCTTTGCCGTGTTCGTTTTCGGCTACAAACACAACCTGGATTACAATGTCTGTTTGCTTTTACCGAGGTATTTCGCTCGTCCTCCTTTTTATCCTTTTCGCATTTGCAGGGAATAGTCTCTCCGCTCAGGATACGATCGTGAAACGCGATGGGATGAAAATTCCTGCAAAAATCCTGGAAGTTAATTCTGCCGAAATCCATTACAAACGAAGCGATTCTCCCGATGGCCCTCTGTATGTGGTAAAGCCCTGGGAATTGCTGGCCATTATCTACGCTGGAGGACGCACCGAGTCGTACGAATCGATACAACCTCCCCCCGTTCCTCTCCCGGCAATCCTGCAACCTCAAAAAGAAGACCTCAGCATACAGCTTATTGGGAAACATTATTATTACCGCGAACATGCTATTGGTGAAACCGATATGCTGGCCCTCGCTTCTAAAATAAATGACAAGAAAGTAAACCTCCTGATTAAAAAAGTGGATGAAAAACGGATGATCCAGAACGGAGCGCTCATCGCCGGTTCTATCCTGTTTGTTGCCGGCTTATACGAATATGCCGCCAATGGCCCTAAACGAGGCGGACGACGACGCGGAGGAAGCCCTGCCGCCACCGCTTCAAACACTTCTGCCCGGCAAACCGGAGAATTTATGATGCTGGGCGCTGTGGGTTGTGCTGCTGTTGCAATCACCTTCAAGTTCGACAGGACCCGTCATGCACACATGGTTGTTTCGCTTTACAATCAGTCCATACTCCGTTAACCTCGGGCAGTATTCCACAACCGCCTTTTTTCTCTCCCGGCTTTTTCCTACATTGTGCCCCTGTTAAGGGGCTGTACGCCGGTTCCTTTTGAACAATCTCAGCCTTATGAAAAAAAACCGACTTTGTCTGCTGTGTCTCTATCTGATAGGAACGGTATGCTGTTTTTCACAAACCCCGGCCCCGGCCACTTCGGTGGAAGAACCCAATTGCTACCTCAAATGGCTGAAAAAATTCGAAGAACGCGGAGCCGACGATGTGGCCGATGGCACCTATACCGATGTGATCATCACCTTCCGAAGCGGCACCAACGGACAGTGTTTTAACGGGAAGGTAGATGTAAAGGGCAATGTAGTAATGGCCTATTACATCAAACGCGAGGATGGTAGCTATGAAGAGATCAAGAAAAAATTAAAATACAATGGCCCGTTTACCATCATCGGAGGTGTTTCGCAAACCATGCTTACCACCGAAGACGAACTTATCAATATCATGTTCCCCAACAAAATAAGACCCAAAAAAGCGGGGTTCCAGAAAGCAGTCGAACCCAAGGATGATTGAGGATTTGGGATTTGGGATTTAACAAAAAAATTCACTCCTTCCCCTTAAAACATTTCGCCCAACCCGAAATAAAGCCCGTTAGAGCCCTGTAAGCCAAACCCATAATCAATGGCCATATTGGTATTGGAGTGTTTATTCACTTTGATGCGTAAACCCAGACCGGCCCCGGGCCAGATTGTATCAAAACTGTTGCTGGGCCAGTTCGAAACGCATTGGGCATTCATAAACACAACGCCTCCCAGCAATCCATCGAGGAGTATGGCAAACCGGTATTCGGCTTCGAGATAGAGTAGGTTGGTTCCCCTGAAACGGCTTTGGATATACCCTCTTCCCACATTGTTGAATTCATCCCAGGCCGTGCTTGGCAAATCGAGGTATGGAGGCACACCGCTTAAGGTGATGCAGTTGTACGACCAGATAGCAAGTATGTTTTTTACAACCCCTGGCAGACGCAAGTACTTGCGATACTCCAAAAGAAGATACTGCCAGTTACGGTCGCTGCCCATCAGGGTAAGGTTTGGCCGGTATACAATGTTGAGATAGGAACCCACTACGGGATTGATCGGGTTACGACGGGTGTCGTACAACAGTTTCAGCGACGGACCGGTAGAAACCGATTTCTCGGTCTTGCCATATTTATCGAAATCAGTCAGCACTCCATCGCCCAGCCCTGCTTCTGTAATCCCCCAATGATAATCCATATTATACCCCAGCCCAAGAAATAAATCAGGGGCTATCCTCCGTTGTACGGTTTCGCGTATGGTAATAAAGTTGTAGTTCAGCAAATCGGCATCGGCAATGGAGCTGTGTCCGCCCAAACCGTAGGTATACTGCGGATAACTGTAAAAACGCCAGTCGCCCAGCAGATTGTATTTATTGCCCGGAGTCCAGAAACTGGTATGGATCGGAAAGATGATCTGGTTGTTCTGTGTATAAGCCAGACTGGTATTGATCAGGCTCAGATTAGCATTCGGGGCATCATCGGTATACAAGGCGCCGTTGGCTGCAACGACGACCACCGTACGCGTCATGAGCGAGTAGGCAACGGCAGGAATGGCAGAAAGGTGTAGCTTGCCGGGCTTTTTCTCAATACTGTCAGGCCCTGCGCCGATTTTCCGGTGAAATACTTTTTTAAGCACATCCACAATATCGCGTTGTTCGGGAGTATTCAAACCCTTCGACTTATCGGTGGAGGCAGCAGATCCAGATTTGCCCGGAGCAGCTGTCTGGGCATGTACACTTCCGGCCATGCATGTGCATCCCAGGAAGACAAACAGAAACCAGGTTCTGTTACGCACGAAAGGAAAGGAAAATAAAAATAGTCTCATCAGGTTGAATGCTGCGGGCTGAATACAGATGGGAAGATACAAATTATACCGCTAGGCCTAAACCAGCTTACAGAAACGCATGGTGCTCAACCCACTGGATCCAGACAGGGTAGATACACAGGACAGGAGGAACCAACAACATGTTAATTTGCGTAACCCGTGGCGTTGTATACTTTTCCGAATTCTACAAACCGGTTGGTGATGATTTCGGGGGTTACGTTTGATATCTTGAGCCGGGTGCAGAACGACTTGAGGCTTTCAATAAACTGATCGGCCGTACGCTTTGCCAGATCATAGCTTTGAACAGCCAGGATCGCGCCCGTTTCGGAAACAATCTGGTAAAGCTCGCCTTCTACCTGGCTTAATGTGCAGACAAGGGTATTGTTGAGCTTGTACAGGTAAATATTACCGGTCGCGAATTCTATATGTGCGCAAAGTACACGCTTTGCTTCTCTTTTTGTCATGTGCAGGGGGGAGTTTTTTTCTTGCGTGATCCAATATTACGCAAATATGTTATTCAGGAAAAATACAATTTTCGTATTTTTTGCAATGTGCCTGAAATCCAGCGACAAAAATAAATTTGAATTTTTTTTTCTCCTTTTGTTATTCCTAACAAATTTTGCATTCCCCTCTGTAGCATTGCCCATTTGTGTTGTCGCTGAAAAATGTACCTTTAGCAGTAATTCAACTTCTCCTGATCAGCAACGGATATTTACCCGCTCATTCACGCTGCAGCATACGCCGACAAACACCCGGCCCCGATGAGAATTTTTACTTTTTTGTGTTTCTCCAGTCTGTTTCTCGCCGGCGCGCTTCCCGCCCAGGATACTATTTTTCAAATACATGCGGCGCCGATTGAGGGAAAGGTGCTGTTTGTAGGCGAAGCAATAAAATATAAAAGGGCCGACAATGCCAACGGGCCGGTCTATTCCATACCTGTTTCGGAGGTCAGGTCTATCCATTATTCGAATGGCAAGACAGACACTCTCTTCGAGAACGTTACTCCCGCTGCTCCACCCCGTGTTGCCATTGTAAAGAAAGAAAAGATCGACCGGGACGGGCGAACGTACAGCTATCAGGGGCAAGGAGTCAGCGAGAAGAAACGGATACAGATTGCCGCAAGGAGCCATCCCGATAAAATTCTTGAGCACGAGATTCTACTGGTTGGAAAAAACCAACACCGGCAGTATGTGTCATTTATTACCGGGGCCGGCATGGTCATTACCGGTCTGGCCTGTGGGCTCGCAGGTATGCTTTACAGTGCTTCCGACGACAGTGATCCGGGAACATTCAATGCCTTTGTGGGTACAGGAACAGCCTTTTTAACCGCAGGGCTTTGTTCGGAAATCATATCCATTTTCTCGAAAATAAAACGCAGCCAACATGCCAGCCGGGTTGTTGAACGGTACAATGCCGGTGTTGAAAATTAATCAGGGGTCTTTATTCTGATCAACCCTATTACCGCACTGTCAGCTTCAAAATATTCCTTACTTTGCATCAAATCAAACTTTTACCCTATGTTCAAAGAATATCTGTTAAACAGCATTACTCAGGAAATGAAACTCATCCGCCGGTTGGCAAGCAAGGTTCCGGCCGACAAAATGAATTATAAAGCCACCAACGATACCCGCTCTATCGGCGAACTGCTGCAGTACCTCTCCTTTTCAGGAACCGGGTTCCTGCGTTTCTGGTACCGGACGGATGAATCAGACCTGAAAACCTTTTTCGGGGCCCTGCGTGCCGAAGCGGCCCTGCTTACACCCATGACACCCGAGTTATTTGTACAGGCCATGGATAAACAGATTGCTGAAGTCACACAGATTTTTGAAGGCATCGCCGAATCCGATCTTCACAACAAACAGGTAACCTATCCCTGGGGCGATACGGCGCCATTGGGAGCCGCCATTATCGAAACATCCGTCAAATGGTTAAGCGCCTATAAACTTCAGCTTTTTACTCTCATCAAACAGGGAACAGGTCAAAAACTGAATACACCGGATGCCTGGAGATTGACGGTGATGGAATGATTGGGGATTTGGGATTTAGAAAATGCTCGTTCACTCGTTCTTCTTTTGTGATTAAAATCACCAGGAAGTTTGAGCAGGTTCCTGTCCTTGGGTTAGAATGCTTTGTTTCTTTATGAAGAATTAACAGAGCTGTTTTAACTTAAACTCAAACGATCATGAAAATCAAGGATGTAATGACTGCACGCTCATTGAAGTATTGCAGTCCGGAAACAAATCTCCAGAACGCTGCCGAGCTGATGAAAACAGCTAACTGTGGCGCCCTGCCGGTTGTAGATAAAGAAAACAAAGTTTTGGGTATTGTCACCGACCGCGATATCTGTCTCGCCCTGGCCCAGGAACAAGGCGCTCAATTGGCGAAAACAACGGTAGGCAAGGTTATGCCAAAAAAAGTACATACCGTACATGTCGACGACGACATCAGCGCAGCGTACAAACAAATGCGTACCAACAAGGTTGGGCGTTTGCCGGTGGTGGATAGTGATGGAAAATTAAAAGGCATTGTTTCGCTTCATAAACTCATCAGCAAAACAATGGAGGATGGTGCAATTGCCCTGGGTCAACCCAGCGAACCTGGCGAGAATCTGGGCAAAACCATTCATGCCGTGACTCAACGCTATACCGGCAGCCATGCCATCAAAAGCTAGGTCAGAAAGATGCGTAATTGCTTTTCCGAATATCCCTTTCGTGCAACAGAACGGGATGTGAGCAGTGATCCCAAAAAAGGGCATACAAAACCAGAGGTGACATAAACCAGCAGGAGGAGGAGTACGTCTTGTGATGAATGTTGTGTTTGGAATGCTGCTACAAATTTGTTCTCGCCAAGGTACGAAGTAAAAATGTTTATGTGTTTTTTGATACATACCTATACCCAGACAAGGGGTGAAATGGTTTTGTTAGTCCCCGTTCCAACATCGTTTTATTAATCCCCGCTCCAACGGGGATTAATTGTTTTATCCTCCCTCGTCTATCAGGCTGTCCTGTAGAAACTTGTCTGCCCCTGCTATTAAGGGCATCTCTAATAACCCCTTCCAAACATTCCCTCTCCTTGGGAGAGGGTCAGGGAGAGGTCAAGAAAACGAGGTTATTAGAGACGCCCTTAAATACTTTATTTGGCATTGCCATTAAATTCAGGGCTACTTTCGTATTTTATTTGGGTTTTTAATACAATCCATACTTTTGATCTCATCATCACCGCGCAGACCTGCCCTTCAAAAATAACACCCTGTTTCTGACAGACTGCTTCAACCTGATAATTGTCAGTGCGCATTCTTCCCAAACTCCTTTCATATATGCGTTCTGATTTGGATCTTGCATTGTCTTTAAAGGATCTGGATAAACCGTATCACTCCCTTAAATGCATCATTCAAGACAAAAACCAAATGGAAACAAAAATCCTAATTATCGACGACAGCAAAGAGGTGCGTGAGAATGCCGAGGAGCTTTTGAAACTATCAGGGTATATCACCTACACGGCAATGAATGGCAAAGAAGGACTTGAGCTGGCCCGGTCTTATCAACCCGATCTGATCATCTGCGACATCATGATGCCGGTGCTGGATGGTTATGGCGTATTACGCGCCCTCGAAAACATTCCGGAAATGACCGGGGTGCCCTTTATCTTTATTTCTGCCAAAGCCGAACGGTCTGATTTCAGGAAAGGGATGGACCTGGGCGCAGATGATTACCTCACCAAACCCTTTAATGGCGATGATTTGCTGAGTATTGTGAGCACCCGTCTGCGCAAAAGCCGTTTGCTTCGTAAACAACTCGAGAGTACGGCTTCTGACCCGATTCATCCTGCCGCGCATCTGGCCATACAGGAAAGCCTTGACATCCTATCCGAGCACCGAACCGTTAAAAAATTACGGGAAAAGGACATGCTTTATATGGAAGGCGACTCCCCTGCATTTTTATATTATATTTTGTCGGGGAAACTAAAACTCTTTAAATCGAACGACAACGGGAAAGAATACATAGTCGATATTTTAACAGAAGGCGAATTTTTAGGCTACGCCGCCCTGCTCGAAGAAAGCAAACACAAGGTCTGCGCCATGGCCATCGAAAATTCGGAAGTGGCCCTGATACCCGGACAGGATTTCTTCCAGTTGTTATACTCCAACAGCGAGGTGGTGCTTAAATTCGCAAAACTCATGTCGGCCAACTATTCTGTGGCGGAAGACAAATTGATAAACCTGGCCTACGACTCCGCCCGAAAACGAATTGCCCAAGCCCTCCTTTTTGTGGCCCAGAAATACAAAGTAGACGGAAGCAGCTCCATCTCCTTTCGCCTGCACCGCGATAACATTTCGGCCCTGTCGGGCATTTCGCCCGAATCGGTAAGCCGTAACCTCAGCGAATTTAAAGCAGAGGGCCTCGTCGAAACCAGCAATGGAAATATCAAAATATTAAACCTTGCCAAGCTCGAAGCCATTAAAAGCTAAGGACATCTCTAATAACCCCGTTTTCTTGACCTCTCCCTGCCCCCGCTCCGCCTCAGACGGAAGTAACTGTTTGAAAGGGGTTATTAGAGACTCCCGATAAACCCGCATTTTCCTGTTGAGAAGCAGATATCCTGTTGTCAGTGATCTGCGTCAAGTAATTTGGTGATATGGCTCATGGATAAACAACCCGTTCGGAAGTAAACTTGTAGTATGAACCAGAAAATCTTAGGGGAGATGAAAAGTGCATCGATAGGCAGGGGATATTCCTTTGCCAAACCAATCAGATACGACATGATACAAAGCTCCATCCATAAATCAGAGGAGGCCAAGGCCTTATCGGTTACCAGCGAGGCCTTCGAGGACAGAACCTATATTTCACCCAAATATACCTGCGATGGTCTGAACATTAACCCCCCCCTGCATATCTCCAATATCCCTCCCGAAACCAAGAGTCTTGCCATCATCGTCGAAGACACCGATTCGCCTACCGGCATCTGGACCCATTGGATCGTGTGGAATATTTCGCCCATAGGGCAGATCAATGAAAACACCGTTCCCGGCTCCGAGGGCATCAACGACTTTCGGAAACAACATTATGGAGGCCCCTGCCCTCCTTCTGGAACTCATCACTATCATTTCAAAGTCTATGCGCTCGATGAGCTGCTCGACCTCAAACCCGATACCGAAAAGCGCGAAATAGAAAAAGCCATCAGCAGCCACATGCTGGCCTTTGGCGAATTGGTGGGATTATATAAACGATCGTTCTCCTGAGCGCGTTGCCCGGTTTAACTGGCGTACATACACCTTTGAAGAAATGTGTTTTTCTGCAGGTGTTTTATTATTCAACATGTCAAGTCTCCAATTAGTAACCCCGCGCTTTAGCGCGGGGTAGAGGTGCCTCCCATTTTTGACTTTTTGAGTGAAGCCTGTTTAGGGTCAAACAGCGAGTAATGCTTGCCACAGAAAAACCCGGAGTGAAAAGAAAGCGCCGCTCTACTCCTTCCTGAACGCATCCCAGCCCTGGGCCGTAATGGGATAGACAGAACCATCGCGGATGATGAGGTTATAACCCGCAGCCGCGTTTGTAACATGGCCGATGGTGGTGATATGCGGGTTTCCTTTAATTTTTTCATAATCGCCCAATGCAATGGTGAAGAGGAGTTCGTAATCTTCTCCCCCGTTCAGAACACAGGTAGTTGGGTCGAGATTGAATGAACGGGCACGTTCAAAGGTCATCGGATCGATGGGGAATTTCTCTTCGTACAGGTTGCACCCTACACCCGATTCTTTGCAGAGATGCAGCACTTCCGAGGCAAGTCCGTCCGAAATGTCGATCATCGATGTAGGCTTCAAACCCATTTCTTTAAACATCGGGATGATATCACCCCGGGCTTCGGGTTTGAGCTGACGTTCGAGGATATAATCATTCCCTTCGAGATCGGGCTGGATGCCGGGGTTTGATTTGTAAATTTCCTTTTCGCGTTCCAACAAAAGCAAGCCTGCATAGGCTCCACCCAGATCGCCGGTTACACAAAGGAGGTCTTTTTCTTGTGCAGTGGTGCGGTAAACCAGTTCATCTTTATGAGCAACCCCGATGGCGGTAATCGAAATCACCAGACCAGATTTTGAAGAAGTGGTATCGCCTCCGACAACATCTACCTTCCATTTGGCGCAGGCTGCATAAATTCCGTTATACAATTCTTCGACGGCCTCGATCGGGAATTTCGAACTCAATGCAAGAGATACCGTGATCTGCCGGGGTGTTGCATTCATGGCATAGATGTCAGAAAGATTTACCATCACGGCTTTATACCCCAGGTGTTTGAGCGGCATATAGCTCAGGTCGAAATGGACCCCTTCTACCAGCATATCGGTCGAAACCACGGTCATCATTCCGGCATTGTCTATCACTGCGGCATCATCGCCAACGCCTCGTACAGAGCTTTGTTGTTGCAGTTCTATCTGTGCAGTGAGGTGACGGATGAGGCCAAACTCACCCAAGGTATGCAGTTCTGTGGTTGTCTTATTTTCGAACATCTGGGGCTAGATAAATTTTATTTTACGCGAAGCAAATGCGCACATACGCAACAGGATGAGCCCGTGCGAAAAACGCGAGATATTGGTGGAGCCATACGTACGTTCGCGGTAACGGATAGGCACCTCCACAATTTTGAGATTTAATTTGTGCGCCCCGAAAATCAGGTCGAAATCGCCAAACGGATCGAAATCGCCAAAGTATTTTTTGTTCTTCACCAGTTTGTAGTAGTCGGTCCTGAACAGCACCTTGGTGCCACACAGGGTGTCTTTAAAACGCTGTTCGAGCAACCAGGTAAAGGCCATGCTGAAGAAGCGGTTGCCGAGCAGATTGAGAAAACGCATGGCTTCTTTTTCCATGGCATAGACCAGACGGGAGCCATTGATAAAATCGCCTTTACCCGATGCGATGGCATCATAGAATTTAGGGAGGTCTTCGGGGGGTACGGTAAGATCGGCATCGAGTATCATGAGGATATCGCCGGTGGCCATGGCATAGCCTTCTCTCACGGCATCGGCCTTGCCTTTTCCTTTTTGCCTGCCGATCTTGATATCGAAAGCAGGGGTATATTTTTTCTGGATTTCCTGGATCTTGTCCCAGGTATCGTCGGTTGAGTTTCCTTCAATAAAAATGATCTCCAGGTGTTTGCCGAACTTGGGCAGACGGGTAATGGCGTTCTCGATATTCCCGCTTTCATTCCTTGCCGGGATGACAATGCTGACCGAATACTTTTGCGCATATTCCGCTTCGCGGATGTCCTGCAATGGTTTGGCAAAGGTGAAGTAGTTCAGGGAAAAGAAACGGAAGAAGGGGAATTTACCCAGGTATTTATTCAGAAAGACGGAGAGCAATGGGATGTAGACCGGAAAAATCATCCGTTTGGCATTGCGGTATACATCAAACCCCGAAACATACAGGAGGTTGTTGATGTCGTGCAGGGTAAGCCAGTTTTGTTTGGGCGATTTTGCTTTCAGGCCCAGCGTTTCGGCAAGCTTCAGCAAGGGCTCCCAAAGGTAGTTGTAATAGGTAACAATAATCTTGGTATTGGGGTGGCACACCGTTCTGACTTGTTGCAACACCCCCTCGATATCATCCAGGTAACCGATGAGGTTGCTGAGGATGATGAGATCAAATTTTTCGTCCAGTTTGATGTCTTCTGCCGACATCACATGAAATTCTGAATCCGTCGGCTGTTCTCTGGCCCTCCCGATCATTTCGGGGCTAAAATCAATGCCTACCTTGCGTTTAGCCTTGACGCCGCGGAGGAGTTCTCCGGCGCCACAACCCACTTCGAGGACGGAGATATCTTCGTGTGCAAAATAATTACAAAAATTAGCTATATCGCTCCAGTAATACCGGTAACGTCTGCGTTTGCCTTTTTGTTGGGCAGCAATCCGGTCGAAATAATCTCTTTTGGTTTCTGGCATTTGATTCAGCTGATTTTTAGAAACACGAAATTATCAATTCTACCGGATTTGACTCCATCTGATGCTCCGGAACCGGTGAAAGAGCATAGAGCTGTCTGCTTTTGTTACTCGTTTTCATCCACAAACAAACCCCTGCCGGGCGGATGTCTGAACGATTGGCTGTGTGCAAGCCTATCCGCGCTTCAAACGCCGGGGGCGATGATTTCAGCCTGTTCGTGTCAGATCTTCTCTAATTCAATGGTAGCAAACATACCCAGCTGACGCGAAAGCGGAGAGATCAATTTTTCCATCCCGGTAAAAAAGCCAAAACTCCACGAAGGTATCAGCGGGCGCATCGAAACACCACCGCTCAGGAGGTATCTGAAGGGGGTATGATACGTAATTGATTTGATAGACAGCTGAGGAAACTCTTTTTCGAATTTAAGCTTGTCGCGTTGAAAATAGATATAGGGCAGCGCCTGATTCGAATCAGAAAGGGGTCCAGACGATTGGATTTCCCATTCCCCGGCAGGCTCAAACGGTTCGTGGTGAAAATTACGGTAGATAAACCGGCTGAACACACTGTTGGCCGGTTCTATCATCACTACCTTCCCGCCTTTGGCAAGCACCCGTTGCGCCTCGTTGAGAAACATCCAGGGTTTGGGTATATGGTGAAACACATTCAGCATAAAGATGGCGCTGAGTTCGCCCCCGGCAAAAGGCATTTCCTCGGCAGAGAACACCAGCTCACAACATTCCAGAGGCAGGATATCCGAAGTGATTACAGTTGGTATCACATCCTTCAAAAAACCGCCACCCGACCCTATTTCCAGCGTTTTGCCTTTCGGAAACTGATCGGCCACTTTTTTGAAAACCGAATACCAATCGAGATAGACACGTTTTAAAAATGGTTTGCGCAGGATAATCTCTTTGTGGGCCAATGTCGCCCGTGGATCATCCAGATGGTACTCTTGTTTGTATCGTAAAAATCCCATTTTCTGGTGTTTTAAAGACCGGTACCTCCCCAGCCGTGAAAAAATAACACTGCCAAACTCGTTTATCCCGCATTTTTCAGTTGAAGATGGCTAACGCTCTGAAAGGGCCGCCAGCTCTCAGGAGCAGCGGGATAACCCATCCCGATGACTATCGGGACTGCACAAAATCCAAACCACTGAACAGTAGTGCACTACGTTTCTACTGTTCATTTTGGGTTTATATATGTGCCACAATCAACCATACAAACCAAACTACCGGTTTCCTGTTTTCTTCCTGTTCCTCTTTCTGTTTTTCTTTTTCTTTCTCTTTCTCTACTGCCGTATTTCATACAGTTGCGAAGGCTCCACCTCCCCTTCCTGATGCACCAGGATCACCTTTTCCGGATATTTGGTCATGATAGGCTGTATGATGTTGTGAAGGGTATTGATGACATTCCCGCTGTTTCGTGCCGGATCCATACGCAGACTGGCAATGAGCATGTGGGTTACCTTATCTCTCTTAAAGAGTGCAAGCACCGAATCGGGATTCGACTGGTGGGTGGCAGTATCATAGAAAAGGACTTTGTAGACCGGATAAAACTTCTTTCCTTTTCCATAGATAAACGACATAGGCGCTTTCCGGCTGGCCACCAACGTATTCTCGGGCAGGCTGTCTGTACACCAGCGGCTCATCTTTAAAAAATTGACCCAATCGGGTGTAAAGCCGTAATACATATCACCCCGCAGGTTCTTGCCAAGGGCAGGAAGATTTTTCGCGCTTTGTTTGAGCGTAGTGCTGATCAACGAAAAAGAGAAAATAAGCACCAGACAGAGATAGAGGTTTTGGGCAAACCCTCCTTTTTTTACAAACGAATAAAACGCATAGAAAATGATGAGCACCAGAAACGGCATCTGGGTAATGATCAGACGGGGCTGGTCCCAGCGCGTTTGCAGGGCCACAAAGGTTGCGGCAAGCGTTGAGAGCGCATAGAGCGAAGCAAACAACAACAGTTTGTTTTTCGAGCGTATGATCATCACCAGCCCGATCAAAGCCAGGATCACCACCAGGAATGCCAGTTCCTTATAGAGTTCTATATTCTCCGGATCGCGAAAACCGATGATCTGAAAAAAGCGTTTGGAAAGATAGATATTGCAATTGTCAAAAAACCTGCCTACGAAACCAGACAGATCATCGTTACCCTTCGTGGCATCATAGGGGTCTTTCAACATCAGCACATTGCCCTGGTTCTGAAACTGGGCCTTTGCAACACTTCCCCACAACACCCGTTTGAGCGCTTCAAAAACCACCTTTACCACGCCAAAAGAGGCCAGAGAGTAAACGGCATCCTTCCATTTTCTCTGGACCAGGAAGAAAAACGGGATCACAGCCACCAACACAATAGCCACATTCTTTGTCAAGGTCAGGATCAAGGTCAGCACTCCAAAACCCAGCCATCGTTTCCAGGTGTCTTTAAACGTGTTGTTGTCAGAATTCAAGGCATCCCAGAGTTTTACAAAGCTCAGGAAGAAAAGCCCCTGCCAGAACATGTAAAAACTCTCGTTATAAGTCTGGCTTGAGTAATACTGCAAGGTTGAATTGGCTGCAATAAAAAACAAGACCGGAAAAAGCACCAGATAAGGCATGCGTTTGGCGAAGGCTTTGTAAAAAAACACGATCCCAAAGAATTGCATGGGCAGCGACAAAAATTTAAGCAGCAGGATATTCACCCCAAAGAGCTTGATGGGCAAACTCAGAAAAAGCGGGTACAGCGGAGCATTAAAGGTATAGAAGTAGTGAAAAAAGTGTTGTGAATACTCCCAGCCTGCCAGGATATAGGTTGAGTCATCGCCCCCTTCGCTGATACGGGCGTTAAACAGGATCACCGAAACAAAGCCGCAAAGCACACAAAAGGCATAGAACACCGTTTTGTCGTTCCGTTCAAACCAGCCTTCCATACGTTCGAAGATCGATGCCGGGCTTGTCTTCAAGCTGGTCTTTGCCTGCTTTTTCTCAATCGTGCTTGTTTTGGCCATGGAAATTTTCTGAAGTCAACAAAAGTAGCAAAAACAGCCTTCGGATGCGTATCCGGCTCTTTCTGTGCACAGACATAGAAGATCCGAAAAAAGCACCCCTTTTCGTCCAAATCGGTATCCCTCTGCTGCATTCAGTTCTATCCAGACAAACAACACCCCCATTTACGCCTATTTATCCCAGCTTGTGCATCAGATGGCTTGTATGCTAATGCACAGTGTGTTAGGATTAGCGCGTGACATTTGGGTTATCCAGCGGGTTCGTTGTGCTGCTGGCCTTTTGAGCGTGAATGCCTGCTTCTGATGTATAATGCGGGATTATTTGCCAGACATGCTAATTTTAGGTAATTTTGTCTTGAGTTTAGATTTATTCTAAATAAAGATAAGGGCCTAATACTACTGATACTCAAAACCATACAGCCATGATCACGGTCTCCGAAAACGCAAAACAAAGGGCTATCAGCCTTATTCACGAAGAGCATAAACCGGCCGATTCCTTCATACGGGTTGGTGTAGAAGGTGGGGGGTGTTCGGGGCTTTCCTACAAACTTGAATTCGATCATATCCTGAAAGACGGCGATCAGGTTTTTGAGGACAAAGGCATTCGTATTGTAGTCGACAAAAAAAGCTTTTTGTACCTGGTCGGCACCGAACTCGATTTTTCGGGCGGACTTAACGGCAAGGGTTTTGTCTTTAATAACCCCAATGCTTCGAGAACCTGCGGTTGCGGCGAAAGTTTTTCTGTTTAGCGCCTGTATATAGAGTCAGTACCGATCACAGCCATACCACGCATCTAGTTCAGCCTGCACCCCATGTCAAAAGAGAATCAACTGTTAGAAGAGATAACCGGAACCGAATACAAATACGGTTTCAGTTCGGATATTGAAACCGAAACAGCGCCCAAGGGCCTGGATGAGGGTACCGTACGGTTCATTTCCAACAAAAAGAACGAACCGGAGTGGATGCTTGAGTTGAGGTTAAAAGCCTTTAGATACTGGCTCACCCTCGAAGAACCCCGGCATTGGGCACATATTGAATATCCCAGGATTGATTTCCAGGACATTATCTATTATGCCGCTCCCAAAAAGAACAAGGAACTCAAAAGCCTGGATGAAGTAGATCCCGAACTGCTGGCCACCTTTGCCAAACTCGGCATCTCGCTCGAAGAACAAAAACGGCTCAGCGGTGTACAGTCGACCATTGCCGTTGATGCAGTGATCGACAGTGTTTCGGTAAAAACCACCTTTAAGGAAACCCTGGCCGAAAAAGGCATCATTTTCTGCTCCTTCAGCGAAGCCGTACAAGAACACCCAGAACTGATCAAACAATACATGGGTTCGGTGGTGCCCTATACCGACAATTATTATGCAGCACTCAACGCAGCCGTATTCAGCGACGGGTCGTTCTGTTATATCCCCAAAGGTGTACGTTGCCCTATGGAGCTCAGCACCTATTTCCGCATCAACACCTCGGGTACCGGTCAGTTTGAACGTACCCTGATCGTGGCCGACGAGGGCGCTTATGTGAGTTACCTCGAAGGCTGCACCGCCCCGATGCGCGATGAAAACCAGCTTCATGCTGCCGTGGTGGAGATCATCACCCATAAAGATGCCGAAGTAAAATACAGCACCGTTCAAAACTGGTACCCCGGCGATAAAGAAGGCAAGGGCGGCATCTACAATTTCGTCACCAAACGCGGCATCTGTCTGGGCGATAATTCAAAGATTTCGTGGACACAGGTCGAAACCGGTTCGGCCATTACCTGGAAATACCCATCGGTGATCCTCAAAGGAAACAACTCGGTAGGCGCCTTTTATTCGGTTGCCGTGACCAACAACAAACAACAGGCCGATACCGGCACCAAGATGATACATCTGGGCCGTAACACACGCAGCACCATCATCTCCAAAGGCATCTCGGCAGGCTTTAGCAACAACAGCTACAGGGGCCTGGTACGTATTGCCAAAGGCGCTACCAATGCACGTAACCACAGCCAATGCGACTCGTTGCTGATGGGCGATAAATGCGGGGCTCATACCTTTCCGTATATCGAGATCAAAGACAAAACCGCCATTGTTGAACACGAAGCCACCACCTCCAAGATAGGCGAAGACCAGATTTTTTACTGCAACCAGCGTGGCATCGAGACCGAAAAAGCCGTGGCCCTGATCGTAAACGGCTATTGCAAAGAAGTGCTCAACCAGCTGCCCATGGAGTTTGCCGTCGAAGCCCAAAAACTGCTTGCCATCAGTCTCGAAGGATCTGTAGGCTAAACTCAACGTACCTCATCACACCCTAAAGAATAAACATCTACTATGCTAACCATTAAAAATTTAAAAGCAGGAATAGCCGACAAAGAGATCCTCAAAGGGTTCAACCTCTCGGTAAAACCAGGCGAAGTACATGCCATCATGGGCCCCAACGGTTCGGGAAAAAGCACCCTGGCCAATGTGCTTGCCGGCAAACCCGAATATACCGTGACCGATGGAGAGGTACTTTTTGCCGGAAAAGACCTGCTCGATCTCTCGCCCGAAGACCGTGCACGCGAAGGTTTGTTTCTTGCCTTTCAATACCCGGTAGAAATACCCGGTGTGAGCAATATCAATTTCCTGAAAACCGCCATTGCCGAAATCCGTCAGTACAAAGGCCTGCCGCCCATGGAAGCCAAAGACTTTTTAAAACTCGTAAAAGAAAAACAGGCCCTGGTCGAATTGCAGGTAACACTTGCCAACCGCAGTGTAAACGAAGGTTTTTCGGGTGGTGAGAAAAAACGGAATGAAATCTTCCAGATGGCTGTGCTCGAACCTGCACTCGCCATCCTGGATGAGACCGACAGCGGTCTGGACATCGATGCCTTGCGCATTGTAGCTAACGGGGTGAACAAACTCCGTTCAGACAACCGTTCGTTTATTGTCATCACCCACTATCAGCGTTTGCTCGAATACATCGTCCCCGATTTTGTACATGTCATGTACGAAGGAAGGATCGTAAAATCGGGCACCAAGGAACTGGCGCTCGAACTCGAAGAAAAAGGGTACGACTGGATAAAAAAAGAATTGAGTCAACAGGTTGAAGCCTAATACGCTCCTCCCATGATCAGGATAGCATTATGAACACCTCCACCACCATCGCCGAAAAAATCACTCCCGGAGCCGTACTCCTTCCAGAGCTGGATGTTTTACAGACCACCCTGGCAGGCAATGAACAGATCAGGTTCATACGCCGCAAGGCCCTGAAAAGCTTCCGTTTGCAGGGTTTGCCCGAACGCAAGAACGAAGAATATAAATATTCGCCCGTGGCTGCCCTGTTCCGCACCGGGCGTTCTTTTCCGGCAAGCACCCATTCGCTCACCCGCAACGATCTTACCCCCTTTCTCGTTCCCGGCATGGATGCCTTTCTCATCACGATTATTGACGGAAAGCTTTCACGCGAATTATCAGACGAGCTAAAAGGTACGCCTGCCCTGCAGCTTCATGATCTGGCATCACTCGAAGAAACGCCTTCGGCCGTTTTCCAAAAACACTTTGGGGCCGATGCCCTCATTACCGCCGACCCCTTCATTGCACTCAATACAGCTGCATTCAGGGATGTGGTCTTCATCCAGGTGCCAAACAATGCCCGCATCGAAAAACCGATACATATCCTGAACATCGTTACCGCCGAAGGTGCGGAGCTTGTCAACCCCCGCATACTGATACAGGTTGGAAGAAATTCAGCCATACAGGTAATCGAAAATTTTATTGCCATCGGCAAGGCCGAACAAACGCTCTGCAATGCGCTTACCGAAATCCGCGTAGGTTCGGGTTCAACAATGCTTTTTTATAAGATACAGGATCACTGCAAAAACCTGAGCCTGATAAGCACCACCCAGGTTTATCAGGACGAACAATCGCATTTCGATACGCATACCGTGAGCCTGAGCGGAAACTGGATACGCAACAACCTCACTATTGTGGCCGATGCCGAACAGTGCGAGACCCATCTAAACGGGTTGTTTATCCTCAACAACCACCAGCATGTAGATAACCACACGCTTGTTGACCATCGTAAACCCAATTGCGAAAGCAACCAGCTTTACCGGGGCATACTCGACGATAAATCTACCGGCGTGTTCAACGGCAAGATCTATGTACGCCCAGACGCACAAAAAACCAATGCCTACCAGAGTTCAAAAAACATGCTCCTGAGCGACGATGCCGGCATGAACACCAAGCCCCAGCTCGAGATCTATGCCGACGATGTAAAATGCTCGCATGGCTCATCCACCGGACAGCTCGATGAAGATGCCTTGTTTTACCTCCGTGCACGCGGCATCGGGGCCGACAGCGCCAGGGCCCTGCTCATGTTTGCCTTTACCCGCGATGTGATCAATACCATACGTATCGAAGCCCTCCGCACCCAGGTCGAAGAACTGATCGAAAAGCGTTTGACGCATTAACAGATGGAAACCCTTCTCAACCATATCACCCCTGCCCAGCTCGCCGGCATCCGCGCCGACTTCCCGATTCTGTCCCGAACCGTACACCAGGCAACAGATGGCAGCCAGGGAAAACCCTTGATCTATCTCGATAACGGGGCTACCTCGCAAAAACCCCGGGCGGTGATTGATGCGCTTGCTCATTATTATTCGTTCCAGAACAGCAATATACACCGGGGCATACACCGGCTCAGCCAGGAGATTACCGTTGTGTACGAAAAAGCACGCGAAACCATACAGAAACACCTGCATGCCCTTCATGCGCATGAAATCATCTTCACCAGGGGCACAACCGATGCCATCTGTCTGGTTGCTTCGTCCTTTGGCAAACGTTTTATCACCTCCGGCGATGAAATACTCATCACCGAAATGGAACACCACAGCAATATCCTCCCCTGGCAGCAGTTTTGCGAAGAACAGGGGGCTGTGCTGAAAGTGGTTCCCGTTACCGAAAACGGAGCATTGGATCTGATTGCGTTCGGGATACTCCTTGGCAAGAAAACAAAACTCTTTGCCTGCACCCATGTATCCAACACGCTCGGCACCATCAACCCCGTTAAAGAACTCATACGGCTTGCACATGCCAACGGTACGGCCGTATTGATAGACGGAGCCCAGGCTGTGCCTCACATGCATGTGGATGTGCAAGACCTCGATGCCGATTTTTATTGTTTCAGTGCGCATAAAACATTTGGCCCCACTGGCGTTGGCATTCTTTACGGAAAAGAAAAATGGCTGAATGAAATGCCCCCCTATCAGGTTGGAGGCGGCACAATCAAGACCGTGACCTTTGCCAAGACCGAATATGCCGATCTGCCCCTTAAATTCGAAGCCGGCACTCCGCATATAGCAGGAGGCATAGGCCTGGCTGTGGCCCTCGATTATATCAACACGATAGGGCTCGATGCCATTGCATCCCACGAACATGCGTTGCTGGCCTATGCCACCCCGCAGCTGCAAGCCATACCGGGCTTGCGCATCATCGGTACCGCGCCCGGCAAGGCATCTGTGCTTTCGTTTGTAATAGATGGCACCCACCCCATGGATATAGGCACCTTGCTCGATCAGCAAGGCATAGCCGTCAGAACAGGCCATCATTGTACTCAACCGCTGATGGCACGCTTTGGCATTCCGGGAACCGTAAGGGCCTCGTTTGCATTTTACAATACAATGGAAGAAGTGGATAAATTAGAACAGGCGGTGCGTAAAGCAGTGAAAATGTTGATTTAGGAATCCGTATCGGCTTGAGCGGAATAAATGTTTGTATTTAGAACCCGATTTCGTTCATCCGTAAATGGCGTCCAGCTCCGAAGGAGTTGCATGTCTGTAACTGAACGTTTTTATAAAAAACGATTAGGTTCATTAACAATTGGCTGTACAGCTCCTCCGGAGCTGTATGTCTGTAACAGAACGTTTGTAGCACACAATGACCATAGCAGAGACAGAGCGGGAAATAACCGAAGAATTTGAGTTGTTTGGGAGCGACTGGGAAGGGAAATACGAACACCTGATCGATCTCGGAAAATCATTGCCCCTGATCGACCCCAACCTGAAGACCGACGACAAGCTCATCAAAGGCTGCCAAAGCAAAGTATGGCTTCATTCGGCCCTCGAAGGAGAAAACGTGGTGTACCGGGCCGACAGCGATGCCATCATCACCAAGGGAATTGCAGGGCTGATGATCAGGGTCCTTTCGGAGCATACACCCAACGAGATAATCGATGCAAAACTGGAATTTATAGACCAGATCGGTTTGAAAGAACACCTCTCGCCTACCCGTGCAAACGGGTTGGTAAGCATGATCAAACAAATGAAAATGGATGCCCTGGCATTCAAACTTAATGCCTCTTAACAAAGCAAGAAAATGCCTCCGATCATCACTACACACAATACCGAGCTTACCCAAAAAGTCATAGACATGATCAAGACCTGCTATGACCCCGAAATACCGGTTGATATCTGGGAGCTTGGTCTTATTTACGAGATAGACCTCGATGCCGAACAAAACCTGAGCCTCAAGATGACGCTCACATCGCCCTCCTGCCCGGTTGCCGAAACATTGCCACCCGAAGTGGAACAAAAGTTGCGCGATATAGAAGGCATCAAAAGCGCCAAGATCAATCTTACCTTCGAACCACCCTGGGAAAAAGAAATGATGAGCGAAGTGGCACAGCTGGAGCTGGGCTTTATGTAAGCCATCGCTGTTTACCTGACCCATGCCGTTTCGGCTAAGAACAGGTTTGAAATTATTGAAGGAAGTCAATACGATAGACCTGACATTCTATGTTGGGTGCGACCCCTCCGGGGGCGAACGTTTTTTGTGTCCGGCTTTACTGCAAACGTTAAACCCCTTCGGGGTTTTAACTAAACGTTAGGGTTGCTGATGCCGAAGGCATCAAACGTTTGCAGAATCATAAAACCAACTAAATTCCGACCCCGAAGGGGTAGCTCATACTACAAAGGTTAAACCCCTTCGGGGTTTTAACTAAACAGACCGGAAAATAAAAGGTGTGGTCGATGATGCTGAAGGCATCAAACGTTTGCAGGATGATGAAACCACCCGATTTCAGACCTCAAAGGGGTCGCACGTACGTTGGTGCGGAACCTCCCTGGAATTATATATATATCTTCTCCAGCGGAGAGGGAATCTTTGGAAAGCATTATTAAAGATGACCGTAACATAATCAGTCGCGAATCAAATGGACAACGAAATCACCAACAAAGTAGCACAAAGCGCCCTCACCGAATTCAACCTCGAAGAATATTATCCCCAGGGCGAACGCCTTCTGCTCGACATCAAAGATCAGCTCTTCCAGGGCCTGATCTTACGCGAAAAAGATTTTCGGGAATTTGTAAAAACACACAACTGGGCCATCTATCAGGATAACTATGTAGCCATTACCTGTACCGCCGATGCCATTGTGCCAACCTGGGCCTATATGCTTCTGGCAACAGCCCTCTCGCCTGTTGCAAAAAGCTTTGTATTCGGAAACCTCGAAGTATTAGAAACCGTTTTGTTCACCCAGGCCCTTTCAAAAATCAACCCCGAATTTTATCAGGGCAAACGCATTGTCATCAAAGGCTGCAGCAAGGTGCCGGTGCCTGCTTCGGCTTATGTAGAACTTACCCGCATCCTCCGGCCGGTGGCTCAAAGCATCATGTATGGCGAAGCTTGTTCTACGGTGCCTTTGTATAAAAAGCCCAGGACCTGAGGATTAAGAGCCTGCCCCTTGGTTGATTATAAAACCACCGAGATACGGAGAACGCAGAGAATCACGGAGAGCATTACCTAAAACCGCTGTGTTTCTCTGTGCCCTTTATGTCTCCCGCGGCAAATACAAACCCTCCGGCACAAAACAAAGAGCACATTCACGCTAACAGCAAACCCTGATTTATCAACACCCATCAACCCTATTAAAGAGGCTGCCAAACCCAGACCAGCAGCAGACACACCGTTACAGCTGCCCAGCTGACGATATACACAGCCTGTTCATTGTTTTCAACAAATATGCTTTATAGTATATGATGTACCTTTTGCGTAAAACCAACCGAAGCGTCATCTTTGCCCTGGAGTAAAACAAAAATACAGACCGATGAATGCCCCGGAAGACAGTTATCCTTTCATTAAAGGGCCTTGCACCCGTTCTGCCTGCGGGTCGGGTAAGGCGGCGGATTCCTTGCATCCTAAATTATTTCTATTCCAGGCATGCGTTTCTGCCGTCAACACAGGGCAATCGCGTCTGGATTCCCGAAAGTTACGATTACGAGCTTTGGGAGACAGAGGCGGCAGACCTGGTATTGGGTGAAGAACAATAAAATCGGAACATGTCATTCTCCGGACGGAATGTGCCGTGCTCCGTGCGGAACATGTCCTTCTCCGATCGGTATCTGTCCCACTCCGTTCTGAATGTGTCGTATTCCAAATCTGATTCCGTCCGGAACATGCCTCTCTCCGGCAGGACAACCATGGTCTCCTCCGGGAGGACATATTATCTTCTCCGCCAGGACAACAATGGTCTGTTGCAGGACAACAAACTTTTCCGAAATGACCCCTTTCAAGGCATCTTGTAGCCTGGCAAAGTCATCACGCAGCCTCGATAAGGAACCTCGCGGAACATGTCGGGAACCCTGGGGAACATGTCGGGAACCTTAGTGAACGTGTCGGGAACCTTGGGGAACATGTCGGGAACCTCGGGGAACATGTCGGGAACCTTGGGGAACGTGTCGATAACCTCAGGGAACATGTCGGGAACCTTAGTGAACGTGTCGGGAACCTCGGGGAACATGTCGGGAACCTAAGGGAACATGTCGGGAACCTTGGGGAACGTGTCGATAACCTCAGGGAACATGTCGGGAACCTAAGGGAACATGTCGGGAACCTTGGGGAACATGTCGGGAACCTTGGGGAACGTGTCGATAACCTTAGGGAACATGTCGGGAACCTTGGGGAACATGTCGGGAACCTTGGGGAACGTGTCGATAACCTTAGGGAACATGTCGGGAACCTCGGGGAACGTGTCGGGAACCTAAGGGAACATGTCGGGAACCTTGGGGAACGTGTCGGGAACCTTAGGGAACGTGTCGGGAACCTAAGGGAACATGTCGGGAACCTTGGGGAACGTGTCGATAACCTCGGGGAACATGTCGGGAACCTTGGGGAACATGTCGGGAAACTAAGGGAACAGTCGGGAACCCCAGGGAATGAGCTGCCTTTTAAAGGCAGCACCTCCGAACAACAAAGGTCTCTTTCAGGAGAACGAACTTCTCCGACAGGACAATTTGTGCCATTTGTATCGATACCGTTCGGAAATGTCTCCAGTTATATGAAAAGGCATTGGCCCACTAAACCGGAATTTTGCATTAGCCGTGAAACAGGCTAATGCAACGTGCGTTAGGAATTGTGAGCGTCCCGATAGACATTGGGAGACGGTTATCCCGTGGATTATAAGTGCTGGTGGCCTATTCGAGCGCGATAGCGAATTCCGAATGCATGATGCGGGATAAACCCGGGCTCATCCTCCAATCAAGCCAATTTGAGACCATGTAACCGGTAACGATTCGCTTCGGCAGTTGTGAATTCGAAGGTTTTTTGACGCGATTGCCCTGGCCGTCAACACATCAACCAGGTATTCAACCCTCCACACCATGCATCCAAAAAATGCGTTTGGCTGAACGCATACAGCGTTAATTTTTTTCTGAATTCTCAACAATGTGGTAGCAAGTAGTTTTGCTACCACCGTTTTTGTGTTTCTACCACATGGGCCTGGGTCAGCGTTTTTTTGTCGTAATAATTTGTAAATCAAACTATTGTTGATTTACCCGAAATAATGCTCCGTATACGTAACACATCAAATATCAGTATCACTGAAACTCCAAAAGGCTATATTGCTATGATATTCAGGCTACTGCAACCCCTCTCTGAATTTTAGCCTTTTAACCAAATTTAATTTGTGGTCGTGTGGTTGTTTGAAAATGACGATAATTCATTTCCTCGTTTTGGTCATGATTTAACATGCTTTGGATTAAACAGAGAGAGAGAGGAGAGCACAGAACAGCCGGCTCAAATAAATAATCAAACTTTCAGAAAAGAACCTACCACATTTACCACATTTATATATATACTTAATAATGAATATATTATAAGTAAAATTAGTGTGGTAGTTTGTGGTAGATACAAAATTCAATTACTACAACTAATCTGCTCAAGAGCAAAAGAAAAACCTTACACCTGGTGGAAAAACCAACCGCTATGCTTTTAAATAAGCACACAACTCCCGAAATTGGGGGCATGAAAAAGATCAACAAAAAACAACTGGCCAGCATGTACAACATGAGCCGTACGACCCTGACCGTGTATCTTTCAGAGCATCTGCACACCCTCAGAAAGCTCGCAACAACCTCCCAAACAGGTAGTGGACGAACAATCGTAAAACGCGATCTGAACAGCGCACAGCTGGCCTGCATCGTAGAAGTGATCCTGAATTATACCCCCGACGGCTATGAGTTTGACGGCACATCGTTTGTTGCCTTGAAGGAATAAGGATGCTGTGGATCTGTCAACCAGATCATGTTCGGCAGCTCTTTCCGTTTGATGAAAACAGGCATTGCCAGATCTGTCAGACCCGGCATAACCGTACGGATGCCCCGATAGATGAAAGCTGTCAACCTTTGAAAAAACAAAAAGAATGAATACAGTTCTTAAACCCGGCATTAAACCAATTCACGCTCCGCTTGCCGGCATTACCCGTACGGATGCATCTGAAAAAAGCGCCACAACCCGGGCGCTGACGGCTCCAGAAACGCAAAAACCTGCTGTGGAAAGAACGCTGTGTACGATTGCAAATGATTTACAACCGATTGAATTTGATTTAGCCCGCAAAACACCCGACATCATGCCGAAGTCAGCAGAAACCTGTGCGATTTCAATTGAAATGGATGCAATGGAAAATGAAACAGAACACAAATCATCTGCCATCGATACGAATGAATATGAAATCGTTAACATGTCTATTGAAATCGCTGTCATTGCAAATGAAACAGCAACGATGGAAAGTAATTCAGGCACGATTGCAAATGAAACCGATACGATGGAAAATGAAATCGTAACGATTGCAATTGAAACAGACATGAAAGAAAGTGAAACAGCGCCGATTGCAATTGAAACAGGCATGAAAGAAAGTGAAACCGGCACGATTGCAATTGAAACAGATACAAAAGAATTGGAAACAGGAACGATTGAAAATGAAATCGTACAAATTCGATAAAAAACAGGAAGAGAGCCCCCAGGCCCATGACCTCTCGCACATACCTGCATGTCAGACAGGCGCAAACGGTTGAAGGGGAGAAGGGAGGAAGGAAGATTTGAGCGAACGGGGTTGTGTTACGCTTTTGCATCATTTCATCTATCCCCCAACCGCTCAAACAAAAACCCTGCTTTCTTCATCGCTTCCATATATCCCGGCAATGCATACTGCAAATTGTGTTTGGCCTTGATGCTGTCGTGAAACACCACCACCGATCCTTCGCGGGTGTTGCGGATGGTTTGTTCCAGACATTTTTCGGGAGTTGTGTTTTTATCAAAATCGCCGCTGAGCACATCCCACATCACAATTTGAAACGTCTTGCCCAGACGGGCTGCCTGTGTTTTCTTGATGCGTCCATAGGGGGGACGAAACAGCGTTGATTTCACCAGCCGTGCGCAGGCCGCCACATTGCGCAGATAGGTGGCCGAGTGTGTATTCCACCCGTTGAGGTGGTTAAAGGTATGATTGCCGGTAAGATGACCCTCGTCGAGTATGCGTTGGTATAGATCGGGATAACGTTGCACGTTTTCGCCCACACAAAAAAATACGGCTTTTGAATTATATACGCTGAGCTGATCGAGCACCCAGGGTGTTACATCGGGGTGTGGCCCGTCATCGAAGGTGAGGTAGATCTTCTTTTCTGTGGTAGACACACGCCAAAGCATATTGGCATGTATGCCTTTAAAGAAAAAGGGAGGACGGATGAGGTACAAAAGGAATTGGGATTTGGGAATTAGGATTTGGGATTTCGAATTGGAGATTTACAATTTGAAGAATCAAATTCATTCCTTCATAAAATCCCAAATCGAAAATCCCAAATTTTTTAATTGGCAACGGCTTCAATCATCTGCCCGATACGGTCGAACCTGGTCTTGAAATCTTTGCTGAGCGCTTCTTGTTTATACTGTTCGCTAAGCTGTTCCAATCCTTGTAAGATAGATGCCGCCTGACGTGCCGGGCTCGACACATTCTGGGTAGGCATATCCACCTTGATGGCATACAGATAACGCAGTTCTTTTTCGTAGATGTCAAAAAGGCGTTTGGCAAGCACATTACACTTGTCTCCTCCACCTGCCTGGTACCAGGTTTGAACCACATAATACATGGCCCCATCAAACGCTACGTTGCGTTCGGGCATCACCTCCACACATTTCTCGATGACTTTCAGGGCCTGGTCTTTCTTGCCTTCTTCGATCAGGGTTTCGGCCAGGGTGCTCATCTGCAAACGCAGGTTTACGGCCATACGCATGTTGTTTTCGTCCATATAGATGCTTGGGCTGTCCATACCGCCCCAGACAAATTTTTCCATGATGTTTTTATACATGATGCCGGTGTTCTGACGCATCTGCTCGCGCCCCTTTGGCACGGCCTTGCTCTTGATAGGCGTTAAACGGTAAGCCAGGCCTTCGAGCTGGAAATAAGGCTCAAGGTTCATATAGCTTTCAGAACCGGTGGTGACGGCAAAATAAATAGGGCGGTCCCAGTTAAAGGTGGCGAGCAGATCGAGCACCATGAGGTCGTTTTTGTAGAGGGCTTGTTTGTTGAGTACCCAGTCTATATTGTCTACAATCAGGCTATCAGGGGTATCGGCCGGAACCGTTCCGTTGGCCCGTACCTTTTTCTTGTCAACCGGTATCCGCATTTTGTTGGTGGGGATATAGTCAATCGGTTTTTCACCCCCGCCTTGTGCAAGCTTCTTGGCAGGATCGTCGCTGGCTACATAATCAATCAGTTCGCGGCAAGGGAAATACCCGTCCAGACCTTTGTCGATAATGTAAACCACATTGCGTTTTTCGCCCACATATTTATCGGGTGTCATCGAGAAAGGTACCGGAGGAGAATCGTATGCAGCCCGTTTCATCTGGTCGATATACCAATCGGTTTGAAGCAGGCTCAGGTTTACTACGCGTACATCTGTCCGGTAACCTTCTACTTCCTGCACATACCAAAGCGGGAAGGTATCGTTATCGCCGTTGGTGAAGAGGATGGCCCCCGGTGCGCAGGAGTTGAGGTAGTTCTTGGCAAAATCGCGGCAGGTATAGCGGTGTGAACGGTCGTGATCATTCCAGCCTTCTTTACCCATGATAACAGGCACAGCCAGGGTACAACAGGCGGTGGTAAGCACAGCAGCCAGGTTGGGCGACATGTGTTTGCGTATCATATCCCAGATGGCATAAACGCCCAATCCTATCCAGAAGGCAAAGGCATAGAACGAACCGGCATAGGCATAGTCACGTTCGCGTGGCTGGTTGGGGTATTGGTTCAGATAAATGACAATGGCAAGCCCCGTAAAGAAAAAGAGGAGGAAGACAACGAGGGCATATTTCCAGTCTTTGTTGATTTGGTAGATCAGACCGATCATGCCAAGCAGCAAGGGCAGGAGATAAAAACGGTTATAGCCTTTGTTTTCGGAAATACTTGGGGGGATATTGTCCTGAGGCCCGAGATGCATCTGGTCTATGACTTTAATGCCGCTCAGCCAGTTGCCATCCAGGGGGCCTCCATGACCTTGTATGTCGTTCTGACGTCCGGCAAAGTTCCAGAGGAAATAACGGAAGTACATCCATTGCAACTGGTACCTGACAAAATAGGTCATGTTTTCGCCAAATGTTGGTTTCATCAGGGTATCGAGGCCTCCCCTTCCGCCGGGAACGATAACCTGTGTGCCCTTGATATTTCCCCATTGTATATAATCCTTGGCATGTTGCGAACTCCACATACGCGGAAAGATGGTACACATGGCCGGGAGGTAGTTATATCCTCCGCTTTCTTTGCCGTCTGAAACCAGTTCGTATTTCTTTGTTTTTTCGTCCTTGGTATAGACTGCACTGCCGCCTTTGTACGGGTTTTGAGGATCTACCGGGGCATTGTAATAGGGGCCCGAAGTAATAGGCCAGTCGCCATACTGTTCGCGGTTCAGATAAGCCAGGAGTTTTACGGCATCCGACGGGTCGTTTTCATTCAAAGGCGTTTTTGCATTCGAACGCACCACCAGCATAAAGAACGACGAGTAACCGATGATGAGCACGGCAAACGCCAGGATACCGGTGTTGAGATGCACCTTACCGGCCCTTTTGCTGTATTGCAAACCGAAATAAACCAGGGCGGTAAGCGTAAGGAAATAGATGATGGTGCCCGAATTGAAGGGCATATGCAGGGTGTTTACAAAAAACAGCTCGAATTTAGCCGCCATCGAAACCACCTGGGGGATGATAAATGCCTGTACAGCGCCCAGGATGATCACCGAAATGACGCCGGTAAGGATAACCCCGAAATTGCTTGGTTTGAATTTTTTAAAGTAGTAGACAAACACCATGGCGGGAATAGCCAACAGGTTGAGCAAGTGTACACCGATAGAAAGACCCACGAGATAGGCAATAAACACCAGCCAGCGATTGGCCTTGCTTTCGTCTTCCTCGGCATCCCATTTAAAGATCGACCAGAATACAATAGCCGTAAAGAAACTCGACATGGCATATACCTCGCCCTCCACCGCCGAGAACCAGAACGAATCGGTAAATGCATAAGCCATAGCGCCTACAAAACCACTGCCCAACACGGCATACAGATGGCCCCTGGTCATTTCTTCACCTTTTACGATAAAACGTTTGGTGATGTAGGTAATAGACCAGAACAGAAAGAGGATGGTAAAGGCAGAACACAGGGCCGACATGATATTCACCATTTTGGCTACTTTGGCCAGATCGCCAAAGGCAAAGAGGGAGAACACGCGTCCGATCATTTGAAACAAAGGGGCTCCGGGAGGGTGGCCTACCTCGAGTTTATACGAAGTGGCGATGTATTCGCCGCAATCCCAAAAGCTGGCAGTAGGTTCGATGGTAGAGCAGTAGATGATTGCAGCCAGCACGAATACGATCCAGCCGATGATGTTGTTAAGTTGCTTGTAATTTGTCATGTGCGCGTTTACGGTTCAATAGCTTGCGAATTTAGCAAACAATTTAGCACGAAGGGATTAAGATGTCATTATAGTGCTTTGAGCCTGAATTACCGGCAGCTGATCAAACACTTGCCAAAACATTCAAAAACCTTTTTCAGCCTAAAACAGGGGTTTAAAATATTTTTTTGAGGGACATATTATTTTGTTATTTTTGCAATCCTTCCAAGGAAGGGTAACATGCATTCTGCCCGATCGTCTAATGGCAGGACAACTGATTTTGGTTCAGTTTGTGGTGGTTCGAATCCATCTCGGGCAACAAGAAAGACAAAACACCTCTGGCCGAAGGCCCGGGGTGTTTTGTTTTCTGGCGTAGCCATACGCCAGAGGCGTATGGGCGGAGACAGGAAACAAAACACCCCGGAGAGCGAAGCGATAAGAGGTGTTTTGTCTTTCTTGTTTGGCCCCCCCTTTCCGGATCATCACGCCGAAGGCGGGATAATCCATCTCGGGCAACATCAAAACAGAGCCTTTGATAACATATTGTTTATCAAAGGCTTTTTTGTTCTTTCATTTTTTGCTTGCCACCCAGATATCAAAGAGTGATTGATTTACAACGTCTTAAGCGTTCTAATCCTTTCGGGTTCTTTGAGGCTGTCAACCACTCTTCAATTTTGTTTCCAGAGATGAAATTCGTAATTTCGTATGGTGAAACCGCTTGATCTCAACAGCCGGATTATTGATTCTTATCTGGAATTGCTCAGCAACCTGAGTGTGGCAGCTAAGCGTGATCTCATTGCAAAACTTACAAAATCAGTTAAGCAGAATATCAAGCCCCAAAAGCACACTTTCGAGGAAGCCTTTGGCGCTTGGGATCCTGCTAACGGCACTGAAAGCCTTATCAAATCTATCCGCACCAGCAGGCGTTTCAGCCGGAAAATTGCTGATCTGTGAGAAAATACCTTCTCGATACTAACATTTGTATTTATTACATGAAAGGGCTTTACAGCCTCGATCATAAATTCCGGACAATTGGTGTGGAGAACTGCTACATTTCGGAAATCTCACTTGCAGAGCTTAAATACGGTGTTGAAAACAGTCAGCATCGCGCAAAAAATCAGCGGGCTCTTGATAATTTTCTGACAGGAATTCAAGTTCTACCGATCTATGAGTCTATTGCTGTTTATGCCAAAGAAAAAGCCCGGTTAAAAAAGGCCGGGAAGCTGGTTGATGATTTTGATTTACTCATAGGAGCTACGGCTGTAAGTTATCATTTGACGATGGTAACCAACAATGTTTCTCATTTTGAAAGAATAAAAGGTCTCCGTATCGAAGACTGGACCAGATAACTCTTCTTTTCAGATTTTTGGATTGTTCCCCGGAAACCACTCCTCCCCTACCAGAGAATCAAAAATTTCAGCCAGAGCCCTTGTATCTGCTGGGAATTCGTTCGAAATGTTGCCATTCTGGGCAACAAGAAAGACAAAATACCTCTGGCCGAAGGCCCGGGGTGTTTTGTTTTCTGGCGCAGCCATACGCTTGCTCTTTTTTAGCTTTAACACCCGAAAACCGATCCAAAATCCCTGCTTGTGCAGGCCAGGCTATTGACAGCCAGGAAAATGGCTCCGGAGCGGAGAATTACGATGTATAGCAACTGCAATACACCTTTTTACAACCGATAGACTATGTACAGCACTTTCTACCCCTTCCAGGCATGTCGGGAGGCTCCGTTTCTTTCGGTATTTTCAAAAAAGTTCCCATCTTCTCCCAAAACCAGATTTGGAAGACGAGTTTTGTCGTATGTCTTCAGCCATACGACGTATGTCGTCTGACATCGAACAGATGTCGTCAGACATCGAACGTATGTCGCCTGACATCGAACACATGTCTTCAGACACAGAACGTATGTCGTCAGACATTGAACGTATGTATGCAGACATCGAACGTATGTCGTCAGACATCGAACACGTGTCTGCAGACATCGAACGTTTGTCGTCTGACATCGAACAGATGTCTTCAGACATAGAACATCTGTCTGAAGACAAAGAACAGATGTCAGCAGGAATCGAACGTATGTCGTCAGACATCGGACAGATGTCCACTTCCGTCAAATTCTCTTCTCCCTAAAACGTGTGCCCCTGCCTCAGGATCAATTAGATACTTCAAGTTTGCGAAGAACCGGCGAAGCTCCGGAGGTCCTTGCCGGTGAGCGATCCCCGTAAGGAGCCCGTTATGCATGTAACCGCTCTGGAAAATCCAGGACGGTTGCTTTTTTGCCTACAGCGAAGCAGAGGGGAGAGATCGTGTGGGCACCGAACAGCCAGGCCTTAGCAGGATTTGATAGCATTGTGTATTGTGCCCGTTAGTGAGGGTGGTAAACAGGTATAAATTCTTTGATTTTTTTTATATTTGACTGATTCAACTCTAAAAAAGGCTCAACCCGCTTTCTGTTTTGTAGAAGGAAAGAGAACGCTATTTCCTAAATACTGGAGGAAGCAGGGATAGATGCAGGGATGAATCAGGGAAACAACCAACGTTTGAATCTTCATTGCGGTCGGAGTATGATACCTAAGCTCGTTGACGCCTGGCTCTCCAAATTCAAAAAAAGATTCTTTATTTATAAAGATGGTTTTTTTGAATTGCCTTTCCTGGGCAACTCTCCTGCCATCATGGTGAAGTCGCTTTCAGCCACCATTTTCAGTAAACACCTGGAAGACAAACAAATCATTAACCTGAAGAGTCCGTTTGTAGACGGACAGATGCATTACCGGGAAATTGAAGAGGGTTTGTGGATCATTACGTTTGACATGAAGTGGAAAGCCAATCTGAAACACTATAAGGTAATCAGCAAAGAGATAACCACAGATTTTTATACGGCAGCCTTTGGCATCTACACGCACAAACTCAATGTGCCCTTGCCAACCATCAATAAATTCAGTTATTTCCACAAATCGTGGACACTCATCAAGCCTGGAGAAGCCGTGGAGGCTGTCTATTATAAGGGAACGGAAGGGGTATTTGTAAATGCCTACTTTACAAAAGCGTGGCTGGAGAAAAATGTCATCTCTCATCAGCCTTCCTTGAATACGACCTTGCTCAAATTTATCAATTCCGACAGGACCTCTATTGTTTGGCCTGAACTGATAACAGGATCAGAACAACTTTCATCCTCCATCATTCGCATTCTGAATAATCCCGAACCTGACAAGGAAGTCAATTTGTTGGAATTGAAAATGCAAAGCCTGATGATGCTTAGCATGCTCTTTACAAAACTGAAAGAAGAGGATATACAGGAACATTATTTTGAAATGTCTGGGGACGACCGCAAGAAGATCCTTCAGTCGGAACGCATCCTGATGGAGAATTTGTATGCGTCATTCCCCGGCATTGAGAATATCGCCCAAACCATCGGGATGTCTGCCACGAAACTGAAGAGCAGTTTCAAAACGGTATATGGTCTTACGCTTTTCGATTATTATCAAGAAAAACGAATGTATGCCGCGCGGGAGATGCTGGAAAACGGGGATCTGAAAATCAAGGAAATTGCTGCTTCCCTGGGGTATGAAAACGTAAGTAAATTTACTGCTGCCTTTAAAAAACAGTATGATGTTCTGCCTTCCCGGCACCGGAAGCCGGATTGATCCCCACCAAACGACGATACCTGCCGATTAAACTACATAAATCTCCGACGAACCCCTGGAATAGTATTGAATTTCAAAGCAGAAAGATATAATGCCCGTACAATTTATGTCGTTTCCGGCTAGTTCAAAACCGAATAATGTCGTATCGGGCTATTCTGCGATCGATATCTGAATTACATTTGAGGCCTCAACTCAAGACAATCGAAATTCAATTTCAGATCTGATTTCTCATTATACCCATGTAATGACGGTGTGACGTTTTGTGATCGTCTGGTGTATTTGAAACAGAGTGAAGTACGGTTACGCATGCAGTCAGTGTACAAAACGCTTTTTACTAATTCCAGTTTAAACCTCCAACTATGAAGTCAAGACTACTTCTCACCATCGGAACCTTGTTATTGCTAGTTTGCGGAAACAGAGCGGTTGCTCAATCGGTAACGGTTTTGCCGGATGAAACCCAGCCCAACAGCTCAAATATTTTTAACGGCAATTATAACGATGGGTATGGCAACAGCGTCAACTTTTTCAAAGGCAAGGGAATGCTTTGCATCAGTGCTCAAATGCAATCGGATGGATTCTGTACCTGGCCCCAGATTCGGGTTGCCGTTGAATACAACGGAACCTGGTACAAGATTTATGAGTTGTGGGGAAATCCTCCCCTGTATACGAATTGTGGTTCGTACAGTCCAAACAATTACCTCCCAACTACCCCTGCCGGAAATACCACCTACAGAGCATTCCCGGGAGTAAGCCAACGTACCGAGGTCGTTGAACTTCATACAAACGCTTTCACCGAAGGGGTATACATGTTCAATAACAACAACCTGGTAAGGTATAACGGCAACTATCTTCCGGTTGGTGGAGACAGTCAGACCAGAACTACGACGAGTGATAATGCCGCATTCTCAGTTCAAACATACCCCTATGCACCGAATCAGGCCTACCCTCTGAGCAATCCGGGATTCAACGGAAATCAGGCCGTATCAACGGGCATGAATGCAAGTGTCAATGCCCTTTCCTTCGGCAATCTGCCGGGCGTAACCATGGTCCAGACCGACAATAATCACGCCTGTGTAATGGTGTGTCTGGCCAATTTGCCTCCCGCCATGCTTACTGCTCCTAACTTCAGGGTGCATGTGTACTCGAATTCAGCCGGTGCGGGTAAGGATAACATCAACGAAGTAATCTATACCAATCCGAATTTCATGACCAGTCCTCCGAATGGATTGACTGCCACACAGGATTTGTGTGGGTCGGTAAACCTAACCTGGGCCAATTCAGGTGCCAATGTATTTCCAACAGATGGGAATGCCACGCTGAGCAGCGTTATTTTCAGGAATGGGACTTACCTTGCAACGGTATCGGGAACCGCGACAAGCTATTCAGACAACACCGTTCAGCAGGATGTGGTTTACCAATATACCATGGAGCATGTAGCCTTCAGTGAATCGGGGCTTACGTATTTTGAAAGTCCGAAAACCGCCCCGGTAAGCGGACAGAGCCTTCCTTCTCCGAATGTACCCCTCAGCGCCACTGCCACTACCAACGATTGTTCCGGGAATATTACCCTTAACTGGGGTTATAACGGTGCAAATCCGGCTCAATTCCAGATTTATTGGTCGAACACAGGCCCTGGAGGCCCATTTAATCCGGGTCCTTATCCCACGGCTCAGGACAGAAGCTATGTTACAGTCGACGGGAGAGGCGTTCCATTCAACTTCCAAATCTCAGCGATCAATGCCTGCGGAGTATTTTCCACCACCTATGCCAGCTGTGCCGGAATTTCACCTGCCGACCCCAGCATGTCTACCAATATAACTGCCAGCCCGAATGCAGGTACGGGTGGGATTGATGTGTCATGGGCTGATAATACCGGAGCCTCCAATGAAACGAAAGTAGAGGTGGTTAGAACGGACAACCTTGGAAATACCGTCCTGACCGATCTGAATGCGGGTACCACAAGCTACAGCGATCTTGCAGTGACTACCTGTACAAACTATACCTATCAGATACGTGTATTCAACTCCTGTGTGGTTGGAGGGGTTCTTTCTTCCGCCTCGGCTACCACCACCCTGCCTCCTCCCAATCTCCTCAATACGTTTGATCAGACATCAAATTTTCTGACCTGTTCGAAAGGATATTTTAACGACCGGGTTGTGCTCAACTGGCAGAATAACAACAACAGTTTGCTCAGTGAGATTGCGATATACCGGAACGTTACCGGCTCGGGGGCATCGCCGGTACAGATTGCTTCTGTGTCTCCGGGTACGGAAGAGTATGTGGATAATACCGGTGATGCCGGAATATTGTATACCTACTTTCTGGTTGGGCATGCTCCCTGTCTGAACACACTGCTGAACACGAACGGGACCAACGATATCGGATTCAGGACACCTACAGGAATTGTAAACGGTCAGGTTCAGTACAACGGAGGGATTGCCGTATCCGGTGTAAAAGTGACGATCGAAGAAACAACCCTGAATAGCGGTTATGCCGCTGTTTTCAATGGATCCAGCCAGGTAACGGTAAACAGCGCTTCTGATCTTCAGCAAAGTAATGCGGTGAATGCTGAAGCCTGGGTCAATTTTTCCTCACTCGGTGGATCGGATCAGATTCTGATTCAAAAACCCGGTTCGTATGCACTGTTTTACCAGGGGTCTAGCGGAAACCTCATTATGCGTGTAATAAGCGGAGGTAACAATACCGATGCCACCATTTCCACTTCAGGGCTCGTATCTTCAAATGCCTATAACCAGATTTCGGGCGTCTATGATGGAAGCAATGTAAAGATTTATGTAAACGGAACGCTGGAGAACTCCGTCGGGGGCCCTGGAAGCATGGATGTCAATTCAAACCAGGTAGTCATGGGCACTGGTTTCAACGGATACATGAAGGAAATCAGAATCTGGAATATCCCCCGTGCCGACTCGGATATTGCCAGGGATTATCAGCGTGTCCTGAACGGAAACGAAACAGGCCTTTCACTTCTCTATCACACAAACGAAAATGCCGGATATTATCTCTATGATATTTCAAAAGTAGGGACCGTGTTCAATATGAACCATGGACAGTTCTCTTCTCCCGCCTGGACAAACAGCATTCCCGGCACGAACCAGATGGGTTACATCGGATATACCGATGCTACCGGAAACTATACCGTAGAGGGTGTCCTGTATGCAGGAAATGGAGAAAATTTCAAGGCCATCCCCGCTTTCGGGGTTCACACCTTTTCACCTGCCAGTCAGGTGATGTTTGTTGGCGACGGAGCTGCCGTGCAAAACGGAATAAATTTTACGGACGAATCCTCGTTCGATGTTCAAGGCTCATTGAATTATGACCCGGCCAGGTTTCCGGGTTGTACGTGTCCGGTTGAAGGTGCATACCTCAATGTGGACGGAGCTGTAGTCCTGGCAGGAGGGGTTCCCGCGCAGACCAATGCTTCCGGACATTTCGACATACATGTTCCGATCGGCAATCATACCGTTACTGTTACCCAGGGCGGACATACGTATTCGGCCGGAACGTATACCTCCAACTTCCAGAATGATATTACCAATCTTACCTTTTTAGACACGACCTCGGTGAAAGTAGTCGGGCGCGTGGTAGGAGGAACCCGGGAGAGCGCTAAACCCATGATCCTGGGAGAGTCAAAGAACAACATCGGTGTTGCCCAATTCGTGCTCACCACCCAGAGTGGCTGTTATACCCAGACCATAAACACCAACCCTGCGAGTGGGGATTATGTGATCCAGCTTCCTCCGATGTCGTATGTGGTCGGAAATATTTCTATCCCACACAACGCATCAAGTCTGGCCTGGCCCGAATTCCAGAATCTGGCATTGCTCAATATCACCAACATTCCGGCCGTATCGAAAATTTATGACACCATCTGGAGCTATGTAGGTAACCAAAAGGTGTTTACCCGTCTCGATTCCGGAACGTATCAGCGCATTGAAAGCTTCACCCACCGCGAAACTCCGACCATCTGGGTGCAGGACATGCATCTTAGAAACTATGTAAAGTATGCGGGGGATTCGATCTTTAATTATACCGCCCCCGGCGGAGCCACCACCTCTTATGGAATTACAGACTCTACATTCAAATATCCGGTATTCACCCAGAATTCAGCTTATTCCATGATCATGGGGGCTATCGAAACCTATACGAACTTCGACCCATCGGCCCCCGTTTATGATGTTGTTCCGGCGACCAGTGGTCTGTTTACCATAAACAACGCACTCTCTACCTTCACAGGGCCACAAAGCTTTGACCAGGACACATCGAAAAAAGCATACATTTCGCCCCGTCAGGACACAGCTTACATCTCCTACTCCTTTGTCGCCGGAGCCCCTAACATTGTTTACAATCCCGGCAGCGATAACTTCCTTCAGCAGCTGGCGATTAATTATACAGGCGGCCCCAATTCCGTAAACTGGACACCCTGGCCTGCCAGTCACCCAACCGAACCCCTTCAGGGAATCTTGTTGGGAGGTCAAAGCTCCAGCGGACAAGGATTCGTTTCCACCGGTCCCGCAGTCGTTGAAATGGTACTTCGTGACCCTCCGGGATCAAACAGCTCATGCACATTTGAAAAAGGATCGTCTACGACACTGACAACAAGCTGGTCGAATGAGGGTGATGCGGGCATCGATGTGAACGCAAAGATAGACCTGGGTACCGAATTCTCGGTAGGTTTTGGGATGACTACCACCACATCCGTCACCAACGAGCTTTCATTGGGCGCCTCGGTCGATACTAAGATTACAGCAGAAGGCGAGTCAGAACAAACCATTACCACCACTCAGGACTGGAGCACCGATAATGGCCCCTTGCATGTGGGCGCCGCGGCAGACTTATATATTGGCCGTGCCATGAACCTGAACTTTGGAGTGACCGAAAATATTTCGATTTTGCCTTCTGCCGCCATCGTTAATAAAACAGGCATCGATTCTTCGGAGCGTGGGCTTACGCCTGGTGCTTCTCCCATGAGTTTCACGGTAGTAAGAAGAAAATCATTGGCCATCGTTCCACAGGGCTATGCCACTTCCTTCATGTATACCCAGGATTATATTGTTTCAACCCTGCTCCCGAATCTGAACACCCTGCGCAATCAGTTGTTTGTAAATGACCCCCTGAAATATGTTTCGAAGTTGGCAGTGAGCGACCCGAAGTATGGAACGAACAACGACGACCCTGTTTGGGCGGCTGCCGTTTCTTCACCAAATCCGTATTCAACCGTTGATGCCGATACAACAGGCATGAGCTATACTTATCATGGCGGAAAACTTCCTACCGTGGTGAAAGTTCTGAGCACTACGGGCACTATTACCTACGATTCAATTGTTCCGGGCATGTGCGATTCGATCAGGTTTTACAACCAGCAGATCAGGCTTTGGAAAGAAGCAATCATCGCGAACGAAAAAGAAAAGTACCTGGCTTATCATGACCCCAGTAACCTGATTCAGAACTATTCTGAAAGCGACGGCGTTGACTATACCAACACCGCCGAAACGGAAACGGTAAATACCAATAAGTTTACCTGGGAACTGGGAGTTTCGACCACCGCTTCGCTTACCCTGGGTCTGCATGTTGCAGGGCTGGGAGGTGATCTGGACCTGGGATTATCCGTAGGGTATGTCCATGAAGGATCCACCACCAATGTTGCATCCAACAAAACTTCGTTCAGCTACGACTTGAATGATCAGGGTGTGGGCGATTATTTCTCCACCGATGTACGTAGCGGCTATAACGGCTGGGGCCCGATCTTTAACCTTACCGGTGGCCAGACACGCTGCCCGTATGAGCCTGCTGACTCGTCTCTCTTTTATACCGATTCCATCACACACAAGCTCGTGGCATTGGGTGTAAGCACCCTGCAAACCGAAAAAGTAAGCATGAAGGTCGACGGGAATCTTCGTTTCAGCGAAAAAGACAATGTCCCTGCAGGCGGTCAGGCGGTGTATGATCTGGAGATCGATAACATCACCGAATCCACCCCTGCACTATCGGTTATTTATGCCATGGCCATTCCGGCTGCAAAGAATCCCAATGGTGCTGTCCTTACGATCGACGGCTTCAGCCCTTCCACGCAGACTTATACCGTGCCCGGAGGAGGATCCATACATGTTCCCCTGGTATTGACTCAGGGTCCTGTCCAGTTTAATTACGACAGTGTTGCCGTGATCATTAAATCGGCCTGTAATGATTTGGCGGTAGCAGATACTATTTATGTATCGGCCCACTTCCTGCCGGCATGTACCAATATAGGGCTTACGGCTCCCCTGAACCAGTGGGTGGTCAACAATTCATTCAACGATACTCTCAATACCGTACTCTCCGGATACGATGTCAACTATCAGGGCTTCAAGGAAGTTACCTTTGAGTACAAACCTTCTTCCCAGGCTACCTGGGTACCGCTTCAGAGCTGGTTTATGGATACGACAAATACAGCGGTTCAGATTCCGGGAACCCAGGCATTTATTGCTTATCCCTGGTCTCTGCTTCAACTACAGGATGATCACTACGACATACGTGCCACGGCAACCTGTAAAGTGAAAGTAGGAGCGCTGACAGAAATCGTGACCACTCAATCACCTGTTCTCTCCGGTGTCGTTGACAGGGTGAACCCGGCTCCCTTCGGAACACCTTCCCCGGGAACAGGCATTCTGAACCCAGGCGAGGATATCTCGATTACCTATAACAAAGCGATAGACGGGGGCTCCTTAACCGATTATAATTTCGACATCCGGGGAGTGCTCAATGGAACGGCGCTGCAACACAGTACCAGCCTGGCATTCGATGGAGCCACTTCCTATGCCGATGCACCCGATGGAGTGAATCTGCAGAAACGGGATTTCAGTCTTGAGTTCTGGGCATTGAGGACCGTAGGCGGACAAATGGCCGTAATCAGTCAAAGCCCGGATGCCACTAACAGCCTGTTCTTTGGTTTTAATGCTTCCAATCAACTTGCCCTGCGCTTTGGAAGCACCGAAATAGCCGGAGATAAAGCCCTGGCTCCTGTCGACGGTCAGTGGCACCATTATGCTGCAGTATACAGCGACACAGCCCGCCTGGTGTCGCTCTACGGCGACTTCTTCGGAAGTGGTACGGCACCGTTGAATACACAGACAACCATGACTGCCTATTATACCGGAGCCGGTAAGCTCTATTTCGGAAAAGATGATGCCAGTAACTCCCTTTTCTTCAACGGAAATATGCAGGATGTGCGTGTTTGGAACAGTACGCGTCAGCCGGCCGATATCGCCTCTCAAATGAATATTGTCCAGACTTCGAATACCGGAAACCTGCTGTACGACTGGATGATGGATGAAGCTTCGGGCACCATTACCACGGATGCCATCCGCAGCCTGGTGGCCAGCCTGGTCAATACAACCTGGCAGATCACTCCAAATGGTTTTGCCTGCGCTTTCGACGGGTCAACCGGTTTGGTTGAGATGAATACTTCCCGTCTTGGCATTACCCAGCAAATGGATTTCACGCTCGAATTCTGGTTTAAGTCAAACCAGGCCGGTGTAGCTACCTTGTTTTCAAATGGCAGAGGCGATGGTCTGGGAGCGGATTCCATACTTGCCTGGAATATCGAGAAAGACGCTGCCGGTTTGATCCACGTCTTGCACGACCGTATCGATTTTGTGGCCACCTCTGCAAATTTCTTTGATAATAACTGGCATCATTTTGCCCTGGTCATGCAACGTTCGAGTACACTCTCGGCTTATATTGACGGCAATCCTCAGAACAGCATTGCTTCAGGAGCCTTCAAACAAATGGGTGGACTGCACATGTTTGTGGGAGCCAGAGGTTCCCAGCCTGGCCCGCCTGTAACGCTTGCCTTCGACAATTATTTCAATGGCAGCATGGATGAGGTAAGGTTATGGAACACAGCCAGGCTGATTCAACAGATTACCCGCGACAAACAAAACCGTCTGCTTGGAAATGAGGCCGGACTGGTGATGTACCTCCCGTTCGAAAGCTATGTCAATAACTTAGGAGTTCCGACCATGACCGCGTCGATCAAGGATTTCTCGACCGACTCGCTGGTCACTACTGTCGTGGGTGGTGCACGAACAACTGCACAAACACCTACGATCAAGGTGCCAAGACCGATTCAGGAAATCAACTTCACCTATTCTTTGAATACCGACGAGATCATCATGACTTCCACGATGAACCCGAACCAGATTGAAAATGTAACACTGGATGTGACGGTTCAAAATGCGCATGATCTGGATGGCAACGTTCAACAGAGCCCGAAAACATGGATTGCCTATATCAACCAGAACCAGGTGAAATGGCAGAACACCGGAATTACGCTTTCAAAACTCCTGGGTACCTCCCTGACCTTTACCGGTACCATTGTCAATTCAGGTGGTTCACTGATGGCTTATACCATTGCAAACATGCCTTCCTGGTTAACGGTGGATGCGCCTACCGGTAATATTGCGCCGAACAGCACACAGGTGGTGCACTTTACGATTTCACAGGGAGTGAATATCGGAACATATACCGAAGAAATATCCCTCACCACTTCGTTCGGCTATCCCGAGAATTTCAACCTCAATCTGAATGTCTACGCTCAACCGCCTAACTGGTCTGTGAATCCTGCCAACTACCAATACAGCGAAGGCGTCGTCGGCCAGATACGCATTGACGGAATCGTACATACAGATACAAGCGATATCCTGGCGGCCTTTGCAGGCACTACCTGCCGTGGTGTTGCCCGGCTTCAATACTATGCTGCATACGATAAGTATTATGCAGTCATGAATTTGTTTAGCAATAACAATACAGGCGATACCATCACGTTCCAGATCTGGGATGCAGCCGAAGGCAAACAACATGCACAGGTTCTTCCTGCAGTACTTGTATTTAATGCCGACAGCATACGGGGTACATTTGTAAGTCCTCAGATGTTTGACGCAACAGATTACCTCGTGCGCACCCTTCCTCTCAATACAGGCTGGAACTGGATATCTGTGGATGTAGCAAGCCCCGACAGTTTGAACATCAACCACTTCATGAGTTCCGTGCATGCCCTTACCGGGGATATCCTCAGGGGCCAGACGGTATACGATGATTATAGTACCGCGAACCAGTGGGCCGGCAGTCTTGATCACACCGGAATACAGGTAACCTCATCCTACAAAGTGAAGGTAGGGCAGAATGATACACTTGTTTATTCCGGAACACAGATCGATCCTACGACCCGAAACGTAACGCTTAGCCCAGGATGGAACTGGCCAGGCTTTATCTCTCTGAGGAATCTAACCGTTACAGAAGCCCTCGCATCCTACAATGCTTCGGCAGGTGATATCCTCAAAGGACAAACCAGCTTTGCCCTGTATGATTCTATCCTGGGTTGGGCAGGCAGCCTTACCTATATGGTACCTAATGCAGGATACATGATGAATTCAATACATGGGGGCCAGTTTACCTTCCCGATAACGGGTATCAACGGACATATGGCGCAGAATCCCATTCTTCCTCCTGTCACTACCTGGAAGGTACAACAGGGTAAATTCGCGAACAACATGAGCGTGGTGGCTAAACTCAATTGCGGAGGCACACCAAACAGTCATTTGTCACTCGGAGCCTTTGTGGGCGGAGAGTGCAGAGGTGTTGTACCTGTGTCTATAGCTCCGGGAACAGAAGGGGTATTCTACCTGACTGTTTTCTCCGACAGCGCAAGCGAAATGATTACCTTGAAATTGATGGATGAAACCAGCGCCAACGTGTATGAGCTCGGCAATACGGTAGGCTTCGTGGTGAACGGACTGTTAGGTAATCTGCAGAAGCCTGTCCAGCTCAACCCGAAGAGCGCGGATCTCTTAAAGGTGTGTAAATCGTCTGTTACGCCTGCGGTGAACGACAATGCAAGTTCACTCGTTGCCGAACCTGTTCCTTTCAGCGATCATTTCAGTGTGTCGTTGAATATACCTTACAGCGGACCGGTGAACATGAAGATTATGAATGTAACCGGTCAGCTGGTGTATGAGACGAACTTCCAGGCACTTTCAGGAATCAATACGAAAGAGCTGAGCGCGGTACAAATGAATATGGCCCCGGGTCTTTACATTGTGGAGATGACAACGCCTCAGGAAAAACTGGTTTCACGTTTGATCAAGGAATAAGAGAACATGAAAACCCTAAAAACACAAAATTCGATGAAGAACATGTTTGTTAAAATCAGTCTGTGCGCCCTGGCCCTGGTTTTCACCACCGGAATCCTGAAAGCAACTGTACCGAATTGGTCGGTAAGTGGCAATCAATTTCAATACAGCATGACTGTCACGGCCGTTCTGAATGTCGATTGCAATGTGCTTGGCAACGACACCAATATGATCGGAGCATTCGTGAATGGAGTATGCCGTGGTGTAGCCAATACCAACACCCTTGTCGGTGGGCAGAACCTAGCCTATCTGGTTGTGTACAGCAATCTGAGCAGCGGAGAAACGGTACAGTTCAAGTATTATTCCGTGCAAGGCGACTCGGTAGGCACGGCCAATGTAACACTTGTCTTCACCAACAACGCCCAGTCCGGAACCAACAATGCTCCCTTTGTTATCAAGAACAACGATCCTCCAACCTCCATCGCGCTTTCGGTGACTTCCATACCCGAGAGCGACACAGTTGGCCAGGTGGTATCCATGCTTTCCTGCGCAGATCCCAATGTGGGTGATACGCATACCTATACACTGGTAAGCGGGACGGGCAGCAACGACAATGCAAAGGTGCTTATCAACGGTACTTCCCTGGTGTTGAATTCCCTGCTGAACTTCTACCTCCAGGATTCTCTTCAGATCAGGATCCGGAGTACCGACAACAGAGGCTGCCATTATGAGCAGGCGATGATCGTACACATTACCCATGTGAATCATGCTCCGAATTCGATTCACATAAGCGATTCCACGGCCTGGGATCAGCTGCCCGTGCATACCCCGACCGGGATCTTGTCGTCAACGGATTTCGATCACAACGAAACCTATACGTATTCGCTCGTGGCCGGAATCGGGGATACCAACAACGTTGCTTTTTCAATCGGAGGAGATACCCTTTATGCAGCCCTGATGTTTGACTATCAGGTAAAGACACATTACACCATACGTCTGAGAACAACCAATGCCCAAGGCTTGTTTTTTGAACGTGCGATGATCATTCGCATCGCCGACACCCCTGAGCCTCCAACAGATATGGCATTGAGCTCAAACCGGATTTACGAAAACATGCCTGCCGGAAGTTTCGTTGCCGTGATGAGCAGCACGGATGATATCAGCCGCTGGTTCACCTATAGCTTTAATAATACCGGCACCAACGACAATCATAGTTTCACGATTTCGAATGATACGCTGAAGAGCAGCATCGTTTTTAATTTCAATGTAAAAAATCTCTACACAATCTTGTTGACTACCACCGACAGCATGGGATTGAGTTTTACCAAAAGCTTTCCCATCGAGATTCGTGATACACTCGTAGCTCCAACCGATTTGATGCTCAACAATGCGTTTATTGTAGAAAACCAACCCGTTCATACCCTTGTAGGCGTGTTTGCAACGGCCGATATCAACGGACCGAATACGCCCCATACCTATACGCTCGTGAATGGGTCAGGAAACATCAATAACAGCAGCTTTACCATCTCCAATGACAGCCTGTTCTCGAATGCCGTCTTCCAGTTTGAGGCCAGGGATACTTTTTTCATCCGTGTGCAGACAACGCTTGCCAATAATTTGTCTCTGCAAAAAGCCTTTGTCATCAACGTGCTGGCGGGTAATGATACCATACACAATATCCTGCTGAGCAACGACTCGATCTATGGAAACAATCCTCCTACCCAAGTCATCGGACAGCTAAGCACCGTGACCCAGGATACATCGGACAGATTTGTCTATACGTTCGACAATTCATTGCCGAGCGACAATGCTCATTTTACGCTTACCACGGCCGGGTTGTTGAGTGCCGGCCAGGTGTTTAATTTCCATGTCAAGCCTACCTATCTCATCAGTGTACAGACATCCACGCCTTCCGGCCCGGTCATGGTCAAACAATTTACCATCAAGATCAGGGATACCCTGGATCTGCCGACCAACATCAACCTCAGTGATTCGTTGATGCAGAACGACAGACCGGCTCATACCTATATAGGATCACTATCGACCGTTGATGACAATGGTCCGGCATGTAAGCATACCTATACCCTGGTAAGCGGAACAGGAAGCGCAGATGACACCAGTTTCGTGATTGGCCATGATTCAATCTTCTGCAAATCCATTGTCGATTTCGAAGCAAAAAGCATTTACCACATCCGTATTCGTACTACCCTGATCAATGGCATGGAGATCGAAAAGCCATTTATTGTTTTTGCCACAGATACAGGAAATATTCCGCTTGCACATGGAGACAGTATCGCTGTGCCGGAGAATGCACCCCCTAAATACCTCATGACCCCCACCGTAGGCGATTCGGATAGGTTTGCGGTGCTCCGTTACATGCTTCAAAACACCGACGGGCCTTTTGAGATGGATCCTGTCACGGGCAAACTGAGTTTAATCGGCCCCCTTAGCTTTAATACCCAGAACAGATATGTTTTACCATATCTGGTTTATCAAACCGGAATCCCTTCCATCCCTTCCAAACGCGATTCTGCAAACATCATCGTTACCGTATTGCCCGTTCAGGAAAAAATCCTGCCTGTCAACAACTACGTTTCTCCAAACGGTGATGGCAAGAACGACCGGTGGGTCATTCAGAGCGTGGACGTGTATGCCGATTACCAACTCACCATATACAATACAAACGGCGTGGTTGTGTTTCAGACATCCAGCTACGACAATACCTGGGATGGTTCAGGCCTGGATGCCGGCGTGTATTACTACACCTTTTTCGGAACCAACAAATACAAAGGAAGCATCACACTTGTAAAATAAGAGAGACCCATGATCAGAAAAGCTATACCCCTGACCCTAT
>Ga0206851_1020_pt1 | contig 57867 bp, 48 predicted proteins | sample Alteio_BWOrgCont_13_FD_152904 | JGI IMG/M metagenome (GOLD analysis project Ga0206851, IMG submission 152904) | Enriched cells from forest soil in Barre Woods Harvard Forest LTER site, Petersham, Massachusetts, United States -... | ecosystem: Environmental > Terrestrial > Soil > Temperate forest >... | reverse complement strand
CAGCATTAAACCCGTTGCGGTTTCCTCCGAGCAACAAGGTGACCCCATAATGGTCGGCCAGTTTGAGGGAGGCATGGGCATTGAATGCAATACCAGTCTTTGCCCATCCCGACATCTGTCCACCGGGCCCGAGCTGTAAGTTCCTGGCGGCAAAATCCATCAACGGAATACCTGTGCCTATTGATATTCCAACAGAAAATAGGGAGCTGCCCTTGGGTTTGTTGCTTCCCTTAAAGGGAAGAATGCCTTCAGCCATGCCTGAAGCAGCACACAAAATGCAAAAAAAGACACCAAGTCTGTTTTTCATAGACTGAAACTGTCTGAATTTAATACTTATAGCCGGGTCAGAACCTTACCACCAACCCAAGAGATACATTTACAATACCCACGCTCAGCGGCCATTTGTCTGTTCTTGTGCCTACCGTAGAGATTAGCGGGCCGGTATAGGTCTCGGTCGACTTCGTAAAGGTTGGCGTGCCCCCCAGGTAATCAACATTCAATGCAATACCAATTCGTTCGGTTGCATGAACCGTAAGCCCGGCGCCTGCGTCGTAACCAAAAGTCATGGCCGGGGCATACTGATGGTTGAATGTTTGCTGTAACGCACTGCCCGGCGATAAGGTGCTGGTAACACTCGAAAATTTATCTGTCATCAGGCCACCCAGGACCCTTACATTGACAGACAGCTTATCTCCTACCGGGATACCCAGGTATGGGCCAACCAAATAGGAACCAATGTAATGCGAAGTCCCTACCGTAGTCCCAGCCGGATTGTTCGCGTTTGCATCGTAAGCAACGCTATTAAAACCATTTAAGTTTCCTCCAAGCTGGATCATCACCCCAATCAGATTGCTCAGTTTATAACCTGCACTCAGGTTAAAGTAGATACCGGTTTTTGCATACCCCTGAACAGTACTATCATTCACAGCCTGTTTGGTTGATTTGCCAAAATTACCCATGGGCAAACCAGCCCCTACAGATAGGCCAATAAACATTTTAGGGCTGCTTTTTCCTCTTCCTTTAACCGGAAGCAAGTCAGTACCAGCAAACATACCGACCGAAATCGTTGAAATACACAGAAGCGAGAGAAACTTGTTTTTCATCATCTTGTTTTTTGAGAACCCCTGCAAAGATATTCGTTTCCTGAATACATACGGCCCCTGTTAAAATTAGGATAAATACGGTTTGGGTGATTAGCTTACAAATACACTTAAATATACACCAATACACTGTTTTTCAATGCATTGAACCAAAAACACGAGTAGAATGTTCAGAAACCGTTGGGCATAACTAATGAACCAATTGAACGTCTCTCTATGAATAACTCACTTTCCATACATTTACTCTACAGGCTTGCTCCTCAGACTGAGAGCCCTCTTCAACCAGGAATCTGACCCATACATTCGGTGTTACCTGCCTCTTCGCAGTTCAGGTCTGTTTACAGAATACGGTCTTCAGTTAGGGCATTGATTGACCACCCCAGACCATTTTCCCCACAACTCCAGACTCTCCTCCAACAAGTTGAACCATGCACCAAGGGTGATGTATTGTAAGATAAGTTAACCCCTTCGGAGCCCAAAGTGAACCCCTCGCATTGAAAATAATATTGAACGGGTTCTAAGGGAAACATATAGAGTGCCAGGGTAAACGTAACAAGTTCTGAGAGAAACACCTCAAGTTCTAAAGAACCTTGAACGAGTTCTGAGGTAAATGCATCAAGTTCTAAGCTAAACTGTTGGAGTTGTAAGACGCCTTGTGCTAGTTCTGTGGTAAACGTATCAATTTGTGATCAAGGTTTTGCAAGTATCATTTTATTTCAAAAAACAACCCGCACCAGCCAGACACACTATCCTGAAACACGTAGATTCACTCAAAAACACTACGCATATATACGTGTTTTTAAAATATTATTTGAGAAACTATTGACAAATGAAAAATTGCATATTAATTTTACATTAGAAACTAAAAAAGAATCCAATACCAGCCTTGGGTGCTGCAAGGAGAGTGGCACAAAACCCAAAGACGGAGCGATAATAAAAAATCACAAAAAAAAGAAAGCAAAACAACAAGCCGGTGTCTCCACAACATCGGATTATAAACCAGGGAGATTGATTTCAGCCCTTCAATTCTCAGGATACATATCTAAATCTTTTGTCTGCTATACCCGCAAAAGCTACCCATGAAATACAACTACTCCTGTACTTGCTAAAGGCAGCCCGGTCAAGAATCGGAAAGTATGCAGATGCAGAGCCTGGTACGTATACCCTTGCCGCCGTTACAGGATCGCTCCCTGTTTGTTCGTGCAAGACACGCACCGGGTCAGTGCCCGGATTCCACCCTGTCACGAATTCAGGGCTGGATATGGGCAGCAGGCCAGCGTCCGGCCAAAGTAAATAGCAGCGTGCCGTTTTCAGGCACATACTTTAGCGGCGTAAGCATCCGAAACAGGCCGAGAGGATCTGCAATCCTTTTTTGACCATGCAAGTTGCAATGTTTCGGATGCATTGGGTAGCTTAACTACACCGTATAGCCGGCCTGGCACGCGATGACAGGAAAACAGAAACGTGTTTTCACCACTCCTATCGGGAAAATCCATCTAAAAAACTCCTCGGCCTCCTATTTCCAGTATGCTTTCATCAAATCCTCTACCCAGCCCGGTTGCCGGATGATACCCTTGGGTTGAAACTCCCGAAAAACAGGTTTGATATCGAGTACGGGAGTATGATCGATGGCATCCAGACCGCATACGGTGATGATCCTTCTCTCCTGTTTCAGCAGCTGTACAGTACAAAGACCGAGGCTATTGGGCCGGTCTTTCTTACGCTGCCCAAAGATGCCCACCACCGGATACGCAGGATTTCTGCGGGGCCTGCCCGAAAAAACAATATCCGATGGGTTTGCCTGGTTAAAATAATAAATGATCTCCAGATGCGAGAAATCAGCTATCTGGCTGAATGCTTCATCTGGTAAATGCGGGGCCAATTCTATTTCTGAAACCACTGTTCCCCAGTGATCATCAACGGGTGTTTTACGTGAATTCCTGACTATGCCTACAGGCGTGAGTTTTATTTCCATAGAAAAATTGATCGATCAGAAGATATTAAATAGGAAATCAGTCAAGGCTTGCTTTTTCAAACCTGTCATGAACCAGGGTTGAAAAATACGGAGAATCTTCCAGGTTTTGAAAATGGGGGTATGGATGAATCAGATGACAGCTTTGGCTGACTACCCCCTACCACAATCTACCGACAAAAACGCGCATTTCACCGAAAATATTCCGATAAGCGTACTTTGCATAGTACTATTGCTTTCGTTTTGCAAAACGTAAAACTATTAATCAGCCATGGGAGCTGATGCAAGGCAACCCGGGCAGCGAAAAACAAAGACTGATCACACCTTTTCCAGGGCCTTCTTCCGAAAAGCCGGGGTTCGCAGATCATCCACCAAATAGATTAAACAAACAAAAAAACCTCAATCATGAAAAATCAACCATCAAAACAAAAAACAAGCGCCTGTAAATTCCTTCTTTTCAGTCTTGTCCTGTTCATCAGCTGGGGCGGAATGCTCCAGGCAAAGACTTGGTGTATCACCGTGGGAAGCCCGCAGTTCAATCCCTCTACCCTGACCCAGGTGCATGTTGGCGATACCATTAAATGGGTCTGGAAAAATGGAAAACATACGACCACCTCTGTCAGCATCCCTCATGGGGCCGTAAGCTGGGATCATCCAATAGATAATTTAAGCCTTGCCGATAACTTTTTTAGTTATGTGGTAAAAATACCTGGCACTTATACCTTTAAATGCAAGAATGATTCGAAGATGACCGGATATTTTCAGACTGTAACAACATCGGGTATAGAGGAAAATAAGACGCCGGGGTTCTCGTTTGCCTCGTTTCCAAACCCTGCAAAAGATCAGATCACCCTTCGAACACAGACGGCGCTTTCTGAGCATGGCGTGATTACCCTGGTTGACGGGCTTGGGAAAACGGTTTTGTCATTGCCTGTCCAACTCACCGAAGGACAAAACGATACCGAACTAAATATAGCCGGGTTGGCCCCAGGTATTTATCATGCCATTCTTAGCATTGATAATAAGCCGAAGGGCAGCATCCGTATCCTGAAACAATGATTTTTATATAGCTGACCGGCATCGTGAATTTGGTTTGGATTTACCGCTGAGACACTTGGGAATCAGCGAATAAAAAAAACTCAGGCGATCCTCAGTAATCCGTGCGTGATGAATACACCTTACTTTCGGTCAATTGATGATACGCTCATGGCTTTTAAGTCATACCCCAGATCTATCAAGTCAAGGAACAACGTAAATCAGCTAACGGGCACAGCTTGGCACGAATGAATGGCAAGAATTGGCAGATGGGCATGAAAGAGCATCTTTTTTGTCAGGCTTTGACCTGTAATTTTCTCTGCCAGGCTTTTGTGTTGCATGGAAATGGAAAGCAGATCGGGTGATTCTGTGTGGATATAGTGTTCAAGAATTTCCAGAATGTTTTTCCCGAATGCCAGGGTAAAATTCCAGGCGGTGTCTGGATGTTGGTTCAGTACCCTGTTTCTGAAATCGTTCATGGTGGCTTCTTCGAGTGTACGCCGGGTTTCGTTCTCCGATCCGTGCAAGATTGTTACCGATGCGGCTAACAGCCGGGCCACCGCATTCAACTGAGGGAGAACGGGTAATTCGCTGGCATGATAATCGGTTGCATACGTTATTTTTCGGATCGGCCGATATACAGCATTCTCCGGCACAACGAGTACAGGGCATCCTGCCCGTTCCATCACGTTCTGTGAAGTGCTTCCAAGCATCAATTCTTTGAGCCCAGCGGCTCCTCTTGTTCCCATCACAACCAGATCGGGTTTTATCTCCTCAATGACATGAAGAATAACGGAGACAGCAGAGCCCTCTCGGTTCACCGGTTCGCAGCGGATATTGCTCTGTTGTATGCCGGCAGCGCTTGTTTTAAGCGCTTGCATGGCCCCCTCTTCCACCGCTTGTATTTCTTTCGGAACAAACATACCGGAAGTAAAGGGAATGAGCTGTGTACGATCAAATGCATGAACTACGTGGATCTCAGCGCCGGTTTGCTTTGCCAGCCCTGCCGCATACTGCAACGCATTGTCTGCATAGGTCGAAAAATCGGTGGGAACCAGGATAGTCATAGCGCTGTTAGGGATAAGGTGGGTTTTGTTTCCTGTCTGAACAAAACTAGACGCATTCTGTATCTCTGCTGCTGATTTTTATCAGGGGGAAGCCCAACACATCTCAGTTCTGACATCCTGCTGCCCGGACATACACTAAAGGCATCTCTAATAACCCCTTCCAAACATTCTCTCCTTGGGAGAGGGTCGGGAGAGGTCAAGAAAATGGGGTTATTAGAGATGCCCTAAAAATAATGGCAAAAGCCCCAAACCTGGAAAAGGAATGGGGCTTTTGCCTCAAAGCACGTATAAAAACGAACCCTTGTTATTTCTTCTTGTTATCCTCCTTTGCGCGGTAGGCCAGGGCCAGCTTCAACGACTTCACCGCTTTTTTTGAATCTGCCAGGGCATCGGCCTTGTGTCCGCCAAAATCGTGGGGAGCTTTTTCCATATAATCAATTGCGCTTTCAAGTTCTTTGATGGCTTTCTCGATGCGAGGATGCTCACTGGCTTCGCTCTTGGCATTTTGTTGTGGGACGATGAATGCGGTTGCAGTCAGGAATGTAGCTGCGGCAATGATAAGTACATACTTTTTCATGAAGTGATAGATTAGTTTTGAGCTCCTACTCATCAGGCTTTTCGGATTACGCCCCGTACTCTGTTCGCAGGTTTTCCGGTACTCCTGTATGCAATGTTGTCTGTGCTGAAAGATGATGATAGAGCTAAATTATTTAAAATTCAACAGAAACAAAAAAAACTTATTTTTTCTTCTGAAATACAGGACTTTCTTATACAAACCCATTCTACAGCGCCCATTTGACTTTGATTTTCGTTGTATTTAACACACAGAGGCACAGAGATTATTCACATCACAGACAAAGAAATGTTTAGTGCGCCATGTCAACCGAAAAACGTTGGTTACTGAACGGAGGTATTTCGGGAACCTGTATCACATTAAATTCGTGGTTGGTGCTTTGGTGGCAGTTGTTACAGGTACCGGTAAGAAATGTAAAGCCGCTTTTAAACGAGACCAGGTTTTGGTGTTTGATGGTATTCATCACCGAATCAATTGCGGGTGTAAGCATAGGGATTGATTTTACTTCCTCCCTATCCTGACAAAATTTCTGGATATCGTCGAGTGATTCTTTAATTTCCTGGATTTCAAAATCAGCCAGCTTCCAGTTTTTATTGACCCCTGCAAACCACAGTTTTGCATGGTGTACCTGGATCGAACTCATGAATTCGCCCAGACCCGGTTTGTATGTATTGGCAAGTTCTTTTTCTAAATAAACAACACGCTCATGCAGGTCTTTGGCTATTTCTGTCGGTGGAGGATTGCAGCTCAACAGTCCGGTCAAGGGCAGGATGATGCTTAGGTATTTTATTCCTTTTTTCATGCCGGTTGTGAAAATAACGGTAAAAGCATCACAGTCGCTTCCTTCAGTCAGAAGAGGTTGAAAACAAAGTTAATAATAACTGCCTAAAGGATAAGACAACGTGTTAGTCACATCAAGAGGGGAAATTACTTCACCACTGCTTTTCCAGTTTGGATACCAGAAGGCATACTAACCCGAATAAAATACACGCCAGGAGTTTTGAGTTGCAATTGCTGTGTTTCGCCCTGAGGCTTTATCCAAAAAACTATCCTTCCGAGTACATCGGTAACCTGTAACCACGCTGCAACCTGCTCACAACTGATCGAAAAAGACCCTGTACTGGGATTTGGAAAAACATGAAGCCCTTCGGTGTTTTCCGAATATTGCCTGATGCCTATATTACTCGCCATCGGGCAATTATACTGGTTAACCGGGCCGCAAAGCGGATGTGTCACCGTATCGGCCCCCATGGCAGGGATATGATTGGATACACAACCGTATGGATTCGGATCAATAGTAAGTGTAGTGATCGAAGGAGGAAAAACCGGGAAACAGTGTATCTGGTTGCTGCCACACAGGATCGCCTGGATAGAATCCGGCAGCTGTGGCAAACTGGTCAGAAAATCGGTCTGACAATTCAAAGCAAGAAGAGAACCCGGTATGGGCGGGATCAGGGTCAAGCTATCGTTCGAACAGTTGAGGTATCTCAATTTTGAGGGCAATGCCGGTAGAGTTGTCAGGTGTCGGTTCCCCTCGCAGTGCAGGGTGTCTAGCAAAGGCGGCAGCGGGGGCAGGATCTTCAATACATCGTTCGAACAATTCAGAAAGGTAAGCGAAGCCGGCAGTTGCGGCAAGCCTGCAGAAAGCGGGTTTAAATTGCAGTACAAAATCACGAGCCCCGATGGCAGCGGGGGCAGACTGCCAAAAGCATCATTCTGGCAGAATAAATACAGGAGCGAAGCCGGCAATGCAGGCATGGTGGTAATAAAATTATCAGCACAATCTATAAAGGTTAGTGAGGCCGGGAAAACAGGAAGGCTTAGGATATTATTATCATAACACGAAAGGTATGTCAACGTGTTTGGCAAGGCAGGAAGCGTATTGAGGTTATTCCAGTCACAACGCAAGACCTGCAAGCCAGTGGGAAGCGCTGGCAAATTGTTAATACGGTTCTGGGAACAAATGAGCGTATGTAATGCGGCTGGAAGCAAATTGAGCGTATCCAGGTGGTTGTAACGGCAATCGACCGTACGGGTGTTGACAGGAAAAACAGGAAGTGTAACGAGTATATTCGACCGGCAGGTAAGATAAAGCAAAGAAGCAGGAAGCGCAGAAATGGAGCCCAGCTTATTGGTATCGCAGACAAGGCTGTCTATGGAGTTGGGGAGCGATTGAAGCATTGCCAATGAATCATTGCTGCAATCTAAATAAGTTAGGGCGTGAAAATATTGAATGCCGGTAAGATCAGCTATGGCTTTTTTACTGACCTGCATGCGGTGTGTGGTTGTGGTCACAGCCGGATGGGTGGTATCCATCAGGTTTCCGTTCATGGCAGCCGGCACCAGCGCTTGAAGACAGGAAACAAAGTGAGCATCGGGAATCGTAACCCACTGGGCTTTCAGGGCGTTCACGCTCAGAAAACCGAGCAAAACCAATACCCTTAGTTGCCAGTAGCTGGATCGCTTTCTTATCATGCCGCTTTGAATGGATTGAATCAAAGATACAACAAAGAAACCAGGTGAAGACAGGGGCTTCCTTCTTTTGAGCTTCATTAAAAATTCAATAGAAACCAAGGCAGAAGCGGGCCGTCAGCAATGAGCAGCGCACTTTGTTATAAACCGCGTTGTTTCCGGATGTGTTCGTAGGCATCCTGTACCTTTTGGAATTTCTCTTTCGCTGCGCGTTGCACTTCTTCGCCCAGCTGGCTTACTTTATCGGGGTGATATTTCACGGCCATACGGCGGTAAGCTTTTTTCAAGTCCTCATCGCTTACCGAAGGTTCTGTTTCCAGAATCCGGTAATCACTATGCACATCCCTGAAATACATTGCTTTCAGCGAATTAAAATCTGCCGCAGGGATACCCAAACCGGCCGAAATCATCTGGATGACATCAACCTCTGTTTGATCGACCACCCCATCGGCCTGGGCGATGCCAAACAGGTAATGTACCAGTTGCAAACGCTGAGGAAGGGGCATAAACTGTCTGATCTGTACACAGACTTCGGCTACCGGTATCTCTTTATGAAGCAAATCACGGAATGTGACCATGGCTTGCAGGGTATGCGCTTCGCCAAACTGGAGGACAAAGAATTTGCGTACATAATCAAGTTCGGATTTGAGGTGTTTGCCATCAGCCTTCATTACTGCTGCCGAAAGGATGAGCAGACTGGCGCTGAAATCGCCATAGGTAGAAGTTTGAGGCCTGAAACGTGCAGCTTGGCCTGCACCACCGGTAGAGACTTCAAACTCAGCGGTATCTATCATGGCCCCAATGGCAAAACCAAGCAAGGCGCCTACCGGGCCTCCGAATGCCCAGCCCAGGGTACCTCCCACCCATTTGCCAATCTTTGCTCTTGACATAAACTAAAAACCCTGTTTGTCAGTCTTCATTTCCTGAAGAAAGAATATGTATTTCATTTACCAGCTGCCTCCGGCGCCACCGCCTCCACCGCTTCCGCCTCCAAAACCGCCGAAACCGCCGCCTCCACCGCCTCCAAAACCACCGCCACCTCCGCCGCCAAATCCTCCTCCACCTATCCAGAAACCGCCACCGCCACTTCCTCCGCCCATCCCACCGCCACGGATGAATAAGAAAAATATACCCAGGATGATTATTACAATAATGGCAACCGCATTGGGGCTCCTCGCTCCGCTTGCCCTGCCTACACGCTTGGCATACGCATCGGAGTTGTATTCGCCTTTTGCAAGCGACATCAAAACATCTACCGAAGCGTTGATCCCGTCGGCATACTGCCCTTGTCTGAAATGCGGGATCATTTCATGCTCCATAATCTTTTTACAGGTGATGTCAGGAATAGCTCCTTCCAGGCCATACCCGGTAGTGATGTAAGCCTGCCCATTTTCTGAACCCGTCTTCGGTTTAATCAGGATTACAATGCCATTATTCAGTTTCTCCTGACCCACCTTCCAAGTACGAATGACACGCGTGGCATAATCATTCGGCTCCATGCCTTTGAGATCATCCACAATCAGGATACAGATCTGGTTGGAGGTCGCGTTCCCGAATTCAACCAATCTGGCTTCCAACGCAGTGACCTCTGCAGGAGAAAGGATTGTCGAATTTTTAGAAAGGATGTTTACCAGATGAGGCGGAGAGGGCCTGTCGGGTATTCCATCCTGGGCCTGCATAGCGCCAATTGAAGCAAAAAAGGAAAGCAGAATGAGTATAAAATGCCGGGATCGGATCATGATGTTGATTTAGGAAAAACTTACTTCATTCGGTAACTCGTCTTTGTCATCGTCCTGGTGAGGAAAATGCTCCTGCAGTTTATCACCCGCCAGACGTATGCCTTCGCACAAGCCTTTGGTAAACTGTTTCTGTTTGAAGAAGGGAAGCATGTGGTCTCTCACCGAATCCCAAAAATTCTCGGGTACGTGGCTGTGTATGCCCACATCGCCATAGATGACAAAGGTGCGGTCGAGCACGGCCACGAAGAATAGCACCCCGTTCCGTTCGGCTGTTTTGTTCATCTTGAGCCGGGCAAATACTTTTTCGGCGTGTTTCACCGCATCGCCTTTGCAATGGTTTTCGACATGCACACGTATTTCGCCCGAAGTATGGGTCTCGGCTGCTACAATGGCATCGCGAATGGATAATTTTTCTTCTTCGCTGAAGAATTCCTTTGCTTGTTTCTCTGACATGCGGAAGTGGTTTATTTTTTGAATAATTTGTTGACATCGGGGGCCGTATCCGCTCCTTCTTTCATTTCGAAAAATGCTTTCTGATTGAATCCAAACATCCCGGCCCAGATATTAGCCGGGAATCGGCGTATGGAAGCATTGTATTGTTGAACGGCCTCGTTAAAAGCCATCCGCTCGGTAGAGATACGATTTTCGGTGCCTTCCAGCTGGGTCTGAAGGCCCATGAAATTTTCATTTGCTTTGAGTTGTGGATAGTTCTCTGATACCGCTAGTAAACGGCCCAACGAAGAGCTTACCGCACCCTGTGCCTGTTGAAATTTTCGAATCGATGCTTCATCCAGCTTGCTGGGATCGATGGTGATTTGTGTTGCTTTTGCCCGTGCAGCAATAACCCCTTCGAGTGTTGACTTTTCAAAATCTGCATAATTCTGAACCACTGCAACCAAATTCGGGATCAGATCGCTCCGGCGTTGATATTGGTTTTCTACCTGGTGCCATTGCGCCTGAACTTTTACATCCATATCAACAAGACTATTACGGGTGCTACAACCATTCATAAAAAAGATGGCCAACAACAAAAGCACAACTCCGAGGATAATTGAACTGTTTTTCATAAGTATTGAGTTTAGTTTTATTTATTTTTTCATTCCTTTAAAATGTACCCGAGGGGGGTACTGTACTCATCCGCATAATTTCTCTTTCAGTACCCGGATGCGCTCTACTCTTTCACCGGAATATGTTTGGCTGTCGTGCTCATTTACAAAGTCGAGGTATTCCAGCGCTTTCTTCCATCTCCGGAAGGCCTCCTTTTTATCCTGAAGCAACAGCAATTCTCCTTCTTCGCACAACAGGGCAGCAACCGGTTCCAACTCCAGTATATTTCCGGGTGCGAAGCTACCAAGAATTTCGGCTGGTGTAAGATCCAGGAGATGGGGTGGTTTGAATTTGGGATAGGTCGCATAAAATGCATGAATCTGCTCCCAGGCCCTTTCCACCTTTCCAGAAAGACGGGAATCCATCACCCGGGCAGGGATGTCGCTCATTTCTTCGATAATGCGGGATATATAATCGCGTTGAAACATAACAGGCTCCCGGCTGTCAAACCACGTACCACGAACACTGCCTGACATTTTGTCGGTAAATAGGATGCTATTCCGGTCTTCCGCTAAGGTTTAGAACTGACAGAACGAACAACGATTCATATAAAAGAAGAATCTGCTCGGGCAGGGCCGACATGGTTTCATATTAGGACAACACTGGTTTCGGGGAGGACATACATCTTCTCGGATGCGACAAGAATCCGTTCAAGGAAGACAAATGCGTATACCCAAAGGCGAGGAAGCAGACAAGGCCCTGATTAAGCGCCACTTAGCTATAACATAAACAGCTGGATGGCAGAAAAAGGGCGGGGAGGTACGTCATCCGGCGGTAAACCAGCATAAAAATGCACCTGCCCCCTGCTGATTGAGCCGCATTAAACATGAATATTCAGTGATTCTGCAATTTTTACCAGCAATTTATCGGTATCTGTTCGGTGTGTAACACCCACCACAGCCCCGCAATAGAGACACTGTACAAATAACATCGCGAATTTGGCGTGTAAAGGCGAGTGCTCAACCACTTCGAACGAACCTGAACCGCATTTGGGACAAATAGAAACTGCCATGTGACTGTGATTTTTATGGTTTATCTGATACTCGTGAATGTTTATTAGCTGTTTTCCAGAGGTTTCTGTTGAAGCGATATACCGAAAGAACATGAGAATACAAACAGTACCCCCTCGGTATAACCCATTCTAAGCCACTTTCTCAGGCACAAAATCCCTAAAATGGCTAAGAATGGGTATAAAACTAAGCCGAAAAAAAGCAGGGCCGACAGGATGCAGATAAATTAATGTACGGGAAGAAATGAAGGGAATTACAAAAGCCCTCCTGGGAGGGCTTTTGAGGAAGAGAATGACTTAACGGTTCCAAACTGGCACATGACAAAATCAAGAGGGTAGCTTCGTAGTGGCTAAGATCCTATTCGCCATTTCCATTTTTTGGGAAAAAGGATGGTTTTACTCATCTCATTGAGGCTCTCATCCTATATCAGCTTAGTAGATGAATCAGGAACTGCCCTTTTCTTCCTCTTTATTTTGTCCTTTTCATTTTGAGTTTTCATTAACAATACAACGATACGAAAATTACTCCTTCTCTTTTATCAGGAAAGCTTCATAATTCTGTCCTCTCTCAAAGACTTGCCATTTACGATCTTTGAGTCCATAGATGATAAAATTTTTAGTTATCTCTTCTAAGTTGTTCGAAATCCCAATTTGACAGAGCTTTGTTCTGCTTTTAGTACCTTCTATAGCTATTATCTGACAGGAGGTGTTTTGCTCAAAAAAACGTATTACTGCCCTGGCTACAGTAGCAAGCACTTTTTTACTATCACCATTATCGGATATCACATCATCATCTATTCTACCTGATCTGACATCCTTGTCTCCTAAACCAAGATTATAGGTATCCGGCAAACCGGTATGACTAAATTGAACAACCTTCTCGATCGCACCTTTTTTCCCAATGCTTTCAAATTCAAAACCCATAGAAGACTTGTCATACATTAGCGTATAGTGACCTGAATTCATCTCCTAAAAATATTCATTTCAAAGATTCCCTTCAAACCGAATGTGTAATTTAAAGCCGTGAAAATTCAAGCTATTTTACTTAAATCGTTAACCGGTCATCAGGGGGCCATCTATGCACTCGAACCTGGACCGGAGCCAGGTATGGTCTTCTCGGGCGGAGCCGATTGTGTGATCACCGCGTGGGATTTGTTTACACGTAAGAACATCCCCTTTCTGGCGCATCTTCCAAACCCGGTGTACAGTTTATGTTTCATCCGCGAACAAAATCTGTTGCTTGCCGGTACATCCATAGGCAATATCCACATCATTGACCTTGAAAAGAAGCAGGAAATCAAGGTGCTGAAAAACCACCTTTCTCAGGTGTTTTCAATACGCTACTCGGCAAAACATAATTCATTTTATACACTTGGGGCCGATGGGCGGTTTGCCGTGTGCGACCTCGCTACACGCTCTGCACGTAAAATACAACGACTCAGCAATTCAAAGCTCCGTCAGCTCGATCTCAATGTTCAGCAAACAGAACTTGCCATTGCCACCGGCGATGGTGATATCATCTTGCTCGATGCCATTACGCTTGCCCAAACAAACCGTTTCAAAGCACATACGCTTTCGGTCAATGCCGTAAGATATCATCCCCAGGGCAAGCTTATACTCACTGGCGGGAAAGATGCACATTTGAATGGTTGGGCCCTGGAAGACAGTGCTTCTCCCCGCTTTTCGATCCCGGCCCATAATTTTTCTATCTACTCCATTCAATTCAGTCCGGATCATAAATTATACGCCACCTCCAGCCGCGACAAGACCATTAAAATCTGGGATGCATCTACAAACGAGTTTTTACTGCGCATCAACAAGGAAATTCACGAAGGGCATGTAAATTCGGTCAATGCATTGTACTGGTCAGACGATCCGGCTTGCCTGGTATCAGCCGGGGATGACCGCTCGCTGATGGTCTGGGAAATCAGAAGTTAGGAGGCAAGAGGGATTTTTCTATCCCCTGACATCTCCTAATCCCGGCCGGCTAGCCTCTTTTTCATACCTTTACAAAGCGTGGTTCTCGTCTCCTCTAACATACGGAATCTTTCGGATGCCGAGCTGGTTGCCAAATACAAGGAAACCGGCGAAAACCTCTGTGTAGGCGAGCTTTTTAAACGGTATATGCACCTGGTTTACGGGGTATGCATGAAATACCTCCGGGATGAAGACAAAGCCAAAGACGTCCAAAGCCTCATTTTCGAGCGTCTCTTGGCCGATCTGTTAAAACACGAAGTAGCCAATTTCAAAGGATGGTTGTTTTCTGTATCCAAGAATCACTGCCTCATGCACTTACGCAGCGCTCAAAGCCTTCAAAAGAACCAAAAAGAGCTAAAGAAAGACCTCCGGCCCGATATGGAATCGGGGTTTGAATTGCATCATAACCCTGTACTCGAGAAAGAACAGCAACTCACCAAACTCGAACAGGGTATTGAAAAACTGAACGAAGGACAACGCATCTGTGTGGAGTTATTTTATATAAAAGAAAAAAGCTATCGGGAGATTGTGGAAACCACCGGGTATTCGCTCAATGATGTAAAAAGCTATATCCAGAATGGAAAGCGCAATTTGAAAATATTTATGGACCAACAACCATGAAGACAACAAACATCCCCCTGTTTGATATACAGACCGCTTGTCTGACCAAACAGGCCATGTTCGGTTATATAGACGGGCTGCTTTCGCCTGCCCAATGCCACCAGGTTGAAAAACACATGCTCGATTGCGCATTTTGTTCAGAAGCCATGGAAGGACTGGAACTGGTGAAAGATCGCACGAAGGTGAGCGGGCCTGTTAAAGCGATGCCTGTTCCGGCCGAAAATGAACAGGCCCTGGAAGGCGGGCGGATGATACGTTTCAATTTCAACTCCCGGCTGGCTGCCGCAGCGGTACTCATCCTGCTGGTTGGCAGCTTTGTCGTGCTGCGGTATGTAGCCCCCGAGATGACTAAAAAAGAGGTGGCGCAGGAAACCGGCAAACGGATGCTTACCCCCAAAACCGATGGGGTCAATAAACCCGAACCAATTACCTCCGACGACCAGACTTTTTACAGACATTTCGAACCATTCCCTGCACGGGATCCAGAGCCCGAAGCGTTGAAGGATGAAGAAAAACCCGCCCCGGCCTACGCATGGACCATGCACGAAGAACAACCTAGTGGAGGTGTATCAAAAGAGGAGGTTTTGAAAACCGAAGCACCCCCTCCTCCACCTCCGAATGAAGTGACCTTGCCGGTTTCGTCGGGCCAGAGTTACAGCAAGACCGTCTCGACCGGAGATGCTGTGACTAGCCCTGCAGCTCCTGCAAGTACACCCCTTGCCGCCTTGCATAGCGATGTGCCCTCCAAGAATGCCGTTGATCATGTAAGTGAAAGAAAGGAATCAGATGAAACCGTTGTTTCGGATGATACGGGGTTATACGACAAATGGGAAGGAAAAAAAGCTAAGGAAAAGGACCTCCAAAAGACGGATGACAATGCTTCTTACAAACAGGAAGCTCCGGCCAAAAAGATGGAGCATTATGCAGCCGATGCACCAGCCAGCAAAGATATTTCAGGAAAAGACATAGCCTCGGGCGAAGCAACAGATCGCAAACCTGACGCCTTGCAACAAAAGGTAACCACCACCAATGAAAGTGAAACGAGATCGGGGAATATGTATCTGGATAAGGATGAAAAATACACCACCATCAGGGCCGATTCAACCCGAACCGTGAATACAAAGAGTTCGCTTGCCGGATCGGCAGCTGCCCCCGCCCAGCCTGTTGCGGCAAACGGAACCGGGAATGGCCCTGCACCCGATGTGAAAGTTGCCGACAAATCAAACTCCAGGCACAGCCCCCTGGATGATGCCATGGACGCCTACCGCAGCAGCGACTTTGCAACCGCAGCTGCCCGTTTCGGAAAAATCATTTCGACCGAACCAAGCAATGTGGAAGCGCTCTTTTATGAGGGTGTTTCCTTGCTCAGTCTCCCGCAAGGAGATACAAAACATGCTATTCAGGATTTCAACAAGGTGATCGGGGCCCACACTGTTTCATTCGACGAAGCAGCCAGATGGTACAAAGCCCTTGCCCTGATCAAAGACAGCGACACGGCTGGGGCCAAACCTATTCTCGAAGATATGAGCAAGGGAAAAGGAGCATACCGCGCAAAAGCAGCCAAGGTGATGCAGGATCTGGATACCCAGGAGAAGAAATAAGCCCGATCGGAAAGCGAAAAGCAACATGATACATCCGAAAGAACAGGAATTAGCTGAGCCGGAAAGTACAGACAGGCCGCCTGAAGCGAGCCTTTATTTGTCGGCATCCTTACTTCTTCCGCTTCGCCTCAATCTTCGTAATCTTAAACTCCGTCCTTCTGTTTTTGGCATGCTCTTCATCGCTGCACTCCACGCCATCGGCGCATTTGTTCAGGAGCCTTGTTTCGCCAAAACCTACTCCGGTAATCCGTTTTGAGGCTATACCATGTGCAACGATATAATCTACGGCTGTCTTTGCCCGTTTGTTGGAGAGCATCATATTAAACTCCGAAGAAGCCCGGGAATCGGTATGCGAATCAACTTCGATCACCAGATCAGCATCGTTCTGCATCACCTGCACCACCTTGGCCAGGATGTTCTCGGCTTCGGGAAGGATATGCCAGTCGGCAAAGCTGTAATAAATATTTTCGATTATTTTTATGCTGTCGTTTCCACGTGCCGCTTTCTCCTTTTCCGACTCCTGCTTCAACTGCAACACTTTCAGCCAGGGATCGTTTACGTAAATACGGCCCAGGATGTATTGATCTTCAGGCAGGATTTCGAAATCAAATTTCCCGGCCTTACTGATCTGAAGGATACGGATTATTTTTCCGCTATGATCGGTAAGCAATATTTTGTCGAGTTTGGCAAGCATGGGGTCATTTCCATCGCCGACAGTAACCAGGTAGTTCTCATCAGAAGGCAGGTTTTCGAACTGAAAATAGCCATGTTCATCGGTCTTGATGGTCTGTACGGTTTCTCTTTTTTCGTTCAGTACGTGGATGATTGTATTGCTCAGGGGGGTCTTGCTGCCATCGCCTGCCAGAAGCGATCCACGCAGATCCACCCGCAGATCGGTATCCGGAACGCTCATGGCCCGGAGCGTGGTGATATCGGCCGCCATGATTTCGAACTCGAATGTGCCTTTGGCCGAAAGGGGCGCACTGGCCAGCTCTTTCCCGCTTTTGTTGGTGATGGTTATTTTTGTGTTGATGCTCAACCTGGTATCATTGCTTTCCATAGCCACCAGGTAGATCTGATCGGGAGGAAGGTCTTTAAAAGCAAAGGCCCCGAACGCATTGGTGGTAGTGGTCTGCAGCACTTCGTCTTTTGAATTTCTCAGGACTACTCTCTGGTTGGCGATAGGCACCGATGGGTTTGCACCTGCAAGCAGGTTTCCGGCAAGACTTATCATATCATCGCTGGTATAGAGTTCGGGTATGGCGCTGGCATCGGCAGGCAGGCGGCGAAAAGCAAAACGAGGGCCTCGGGCAGTACTGTGGAGGAGTGTTACCCGGATGAGCTTATCCTGTTCATCGGCAAGCCAGGCCTTGGTCTTGCCCGAAAAGGCGGGATCATCCTCATCGAGTTTCACTACATACTTTTTATCCGCAGGCAGGTTCTCGAACCTGAAGAAACCGTTTTGGTCGGTGCTGGTAATTTTAACCACATATCCGTCGTCGGTCATCAAGGTAACACCCGCGTTTTTGGCGGTTTCTTTTCCATCCATGCTCAGTACAATGCGTCCTGCCACCCGGGTGAATTTATTTGTCACCACAAAACTGTAAAGATCATCTCCTCCCTTTCCTCCGGTTCGGTCGGATGAAAAATAGCCGCGCGTGTTTGTTTCATTGAATACAATCCCGAAATCATCGGTAGTACTGTTCAGTGGTGCTCCCTGATTGGTGATATCACCCCATACGTTTTTGTTCACTGTTGCAGAAAAGACATCCAGGCCTCCAAAACCGGCATGTCCGTCGGATGAAAAGAAAAGCATATTGTCAGAACGTATGTATGGAAACACCTCATCTTTTAACGTGTTCACATCAGGCCCCAGGTTTTCGGGTTTGCTCCAGCTCTCGCCTTCGGCATGGCTTACATAGATATCTTTTCCTCCATAACCGCCAGGCATATCGGAACTGAAATAAAGCGTCTTGCCATCGGCGCTGAGCGCTGGCTGCGCCACTGAATAGGCATCGCTGTTGAAAGGAAACGGAACAGGTGTTTCGAATTTATTGTTTTTCTTTTTAGAAAAATAGATCTTGGCACGATTGGTAAAGTGTTTGGTGATGAGCCGTAACTGTTTATCGACCCTGGTAAAGGCCATCAGGTTTTGATCTGCGCTGAACGATGCCGGGCCGTTGTGGTAATTGTTGTTGATGCGTACCGGGAACGCCTGAGCCTCCTCGAAAGATGCAGAATCGCCAGCCCCGGTTTTAAACCCTGCATAATACACCGAAAGATAGGCCGTGTTGGTAGACCTGTCATTGTTTCCGTTCAACAAATCAAGTTTTGCACGGTCGGAAATGAAGACCAGTCCTTTATCATAATAACAGGGCGAAAATTCGGCATAGGGTGTATTGATCACCCCTGCATTCTTTACCTCATACAGGGGTGTCTGGCCCAGCCAGGTCTTGATATCGCTGCAGGATTGCAGTTCCACCTTTGCAATTTTGTCGTCGGGTGTCAGATGCAGATAGCGCTCGAACTGTTTTTTTGCTTCTTCGGGTTTATTGTTGTTTTTAAGTACCTGTCCATAATAAAAATAATTGATCAGCGCAGTACCGGGTGCGCTTACCGCTTTGGCATACCAGGTTTCTGCTTTTTGATATTCTTTTAAAAATTTATAGCAATATGCCAGATTGGCTTCGGCCGTAGGGTCGGGGTTTCGCTTCAGGCCTTTTTCATAAAAAGGGATGGCTTTGACATATTCCAGGTTTTCGAAATACCGGTTGGCCCTGTTAAGCTGTGCATGAATCCCGCAAGAAAGCAAGAAAAAAAAGACCGAGCAGGCAACAGAAAGAAACCGGGCACGAATACCAAACCCGGTTCTTAGAAAATTACAGACAGCGAAATTGGCAATTGCGTGCATCAGAAATACCTTGCAGAAGGAGTTTTTGTTTTATAAAGGTTCAAATCATAGCCCAGGTATAGTTCGTGCGAAGAACGGGCATACGAGCTCAGGTCGCTGATGGTAAGGTCATAGGCATACCCTATTTTCAACCTGCTGCTGATAGAATACTGCACGATAAAAGCAATGGCCCCGCTGCTACGCAGGGTTGTACTTAGCCAAAGCGCATTACGGATCAGGAAACCGGCATCGAGATCGATACTCCAGGGAAGCCCCGTTACGGCCTTCACCAAGACAGATGGTCTGAACACCAGATTCTCATTCAACTGCCAGGCTTTTCCAAGCGTAAAAAACTGATTGGCTTTGATCAGGGCATTGACGGTGCCCGTAGCGCTGTCTTTGATGCTTCCGTAGGGAGGCTGATTGATATGGGTGATGGAATAGCCCACATAAAAGCTCTTGGTATAATAATAAATGCCCACATCGAATGTAGGGACAATCTTTGCCACCGACCCCAGGTTTGCGTAAGGGTCGGTTTGATCTTTGTATTCTATCTTCGAATAGTCGATCACATGATCAATCACACCGGCGCTCAGACCAAAACTGAGATGACCTTTTCGGGTTTTTATCTTATAGGCATAGGTGGTCAGGATCGAAGTTGTACCCACAGGGCCTATCTGATCGCCCACGATTTGCAGCCCTACCGAAACATGATCGCCCCGGAGTGGTGAATGCATATTGAATACTTCGGTGGTGGGTGCGCCGGGGAAACCGGTCCACTGATTCCGGTAAAACAAATTGGCGCTCAGTACATCCCGGGTACCGGCAAAGGCTGGATTGATGCCAATCTGATTGAACATGTACTGACTGTACTGAGGATCCTGTTGCGCACAGGCCACAAAGACAACACCCATGAAATAAAAAAGTAACAGACTGTTTTTCATTAGACCTCTTGCGTAATGCGCATATTATCGTGATAGTTCCACCCAGCCGCGTTGTTCATGCGGTCCATACCGGATAAGGTAGAAATAGGTGCCATCAGGTAAGGCTGCGCCTTTTTTGTCGGCGCCGGCAAAGACATGTGTGGCGTTGTCATAATTATCAGTCGCCCATACCTCATCGCCCCAGCGGTCGAAAATCTTTACGGTGTTGGGTTGGAACACTTCCAGGTAATCGATGATCCAGGTATCGTTCTTCCCATCGCCATTCGGCGAAAAACCCGAATAGACATGGATTCCGCAGATATTGAAATTATCCTTGATCGTGACTGAATCGACCGAAACAAAACCGCTTGCATCCGAAATAGAAACGATGTAGAACCCAGGCACAAGTGCGGTGGCTACCTGTGTGGTTTGTGCAGGCACAGTACTCCATGAATAGGTGAAGGGCGCAGTTCCCGAAGTAATCTGAGCGCTGGCAGTACCATCATTGGCCCCGGCACAGGAAAGATCGGTGGAGCCTACGGTGAACTGAAGGCCCAGAACGGTATTTGCCGAAGGCTGTTCAAAACCCTGGGTAAGAATCAAACTCGAAGAACTGGCTGTAGGCACCACCGGCTCGCCAATGGAATATGAAAGTGAAAAGGAGGAACCGGTAACTGTGCCTCCGTTAGAACCAATGACGAGTGGGGTGAGGGAGCTGACCTGGGCGGTTATGTATGTTGAGAGAAAAAGACAGAGAATGAATGTGGCACTTTTGAAGGAGGAAGAGTATCTGGTTTGCATGAAAGCAACGTAAAAAAAAAATTAAAATTCAGACTGTTGATTTATATGCGGGGAGTATGGTTATGGCTTGCATTCGACATCAGAAAATTTTCGCAAGTAGAGTAACCTCAAAATCTTTCAAAATCTGCTGCTAACTCACCCTAAACCCGATAACCAGAATATCATCCACCTGTTCCAGATTGCCTCTCCAGTTTTCGATGGTTTGGTTAAGGATTGTTTTTTGCTGATCCATGGGCAATGAATGAATACGGGTAAGCAGGGTGCGGAACTGGTTGACCATAAATTTCTTTCCGCGTGCCCCGCCAAACTGATCGGCAAAACCATCGGAGAAGATATAATAGGTATCGCCTTTCTCGATCTTGATCTTTTTGTTGGTAAAGCTTTTCTGTTCTTCGGAATAATAACCGATTGGGAACTTGTCGGCTTTCAGTTCATGATAAATTCCGTTCCGGAAAAAATAAAGCGGGTTGTTGGCCCCGGCAAAATCGATGGTCATTTCTTCTTTGTCGATGATGCACAGGGTGATGTCCATCCCATCGCGCACAGCGCCTTCGTCTGTCTTCTGGCTGATGGTTGCTGCGGCCAGCGTATTGAGTTTGTTGAGCACATCGCCTGCATCAACCACGGCATTGTCTTTAACAACCTGATTGAGCATGTTGTTTCCGACGAGCGACATAAATGCACCGGGTACACCATGGCCTGTACAATCAACAGCTGCTACCAGCACACGGTTTCCTTTTTGGTTCAGCCAGTAGAAATCGCCGCTGACAATATCTTTTGGTTTAAAAAGGATGAACGAGTCTGGCATCAGTTCTTTTACAAACACACCGGGAGGCAAAATTGCATCCTGCAAACGTTTTGCATAGCGTATGCTGTCGGTTACATGTTTATAAAGCACCTGCAGTTTACCGCTTTGTATTTCTATTTCTTCTTTTTGACGCACCACTTCTTCGGTACGTTCAATCACCTTTGCTTCGAGGATACGTTCGTTCTCGGCCAGATCCGTACGCATCTTTAAAAGGGCATGGCCCAGGGCATCCTCTGCACTCAGCGGTTTGTAATACGAATCGAAATTGCCCGCACCTACCTCATCGGCAAACTCGATTGTTGATTTCAAACCGTCTATCAACCCGTTCAGGGCCACCGACATTTCTCCGATTTCATCGTTGCGGTTCTTGATGCGTTGTTTGGGCATTACTCCGATTCCCATATCAAGGATTATTTTCCGGATCTCGCGGATGGGACGTACAATGGTTTGAACCGTGAACAAAGCAATGAGTATACCACCCAGCGGAAGGGCGATGCCCAGGGTGACCACCACGCTTTGCAGGTTCTGGAACGAACTGCGCATTTCCTCGCTCTTGTCGTTCACGCTGTTCTGCTGACGGGTGATGAGGGCGTCGAGTTTGGCAAGGATCAGACGTGTTTCAACATTGATGCCCCCGTCTACATCTTCAACCTCTATCTGGTTGGTCATGTGTATCATGGCATCCTGATAGCTGTCGAACGAATTGAGCTGCGACATGACTTCCCTATGTGCATCCCAGAGCTTATCGGTAAGGCTCAGGATGGTCATGATTTCGGCCTTGGCATCATCGCTCCATTCGGGCAGATTGGCTTCCTTGGTTTTGTTGTAAGCGTAGGAAAGGATTTTTTCTTTGAGCTGGGGATATTCTCCCTGTAGGAGTTTCTTGAGCTTGCTCTTGTCCTCGCTGTCTTTCTGGGTATGGATCCAGTTGCCGATCAACATTTTTGACCTGACAACCATCAGGCTCAACTCCCGGAGGGCACCCACCGATGGGGTGTAGAGCTGATTGATCTCCTTGTTGATAGCGCTGCTCTTTTTGATGGTAAGCAGTGTAGCGCCAAAACCAATAAGGGTAAGCAGGATGAGTATGGCAAATCCTAACCCTATTTTACGTCCAATTGTAAATCTAAACTTCATAGGGGTAAAAGGGTCTGTCCTTTGATTATCGTATAAACCAGCCCGGGGAAGAACACCTCATTCAGCTCCTTCTTCGTTCAGTTAGTGTTTCTGTTCTTTTTTGAGCTGATCCAGTTTTTCCTGGAAGAGTTTTGACTTTTCGAAATCATTCAAACCAAAATAGATTCCCGAAAGGGCAAGCAAGGCTTCCTCTTTCTTAGGGTCGAGTGCGTATGCTTTTTCAGTAAACGGAAGAGATTGTTTGAACAACTGAACCTGGTTGTCCTGTATGGCATCGAGGGAGGTAAGATCAATGTCGTAATCCTGTCCTTTGATGAGGTAAACGGCCTGGTTGTAGTAGAGGATGCCCATGTTGTAGTTGGCGCTTACATTGTTCGGATCGAGGCTGAGGGCCTTGGCAAGTGATCCTTTTGCAAGTTCCAGGAAGTTGGCCCGGGTCTTTTGGTTGGCTTGATAAAGACTGGTATAGGTGGTTGCAAGGGCCATGGCAAATTCAACCTCCATCTTTACGGTACTCATATCTGGCTCAATCTTTTTCATGATGCTCAGGTACTGGGCAAAGTATTGGATCGGGTTTTTGTAGTTCGATGTATCGAGGGCCTGGGCAGCATCGTTGTAGAAGCGGGCAGCCAGGTATTTCAGGTTTACTTTACAATCGGCACGCATTTGCTTGCCTGTATCGGCAGTCAGTGAAATCGACTTAAAGAAGGAATATACGGCCTGTAGACGGGCGGGTGAATTACGGTCAGACGCTTCCCTGGTTTTATAAACCACTTTATAAATATAGCCTCTTACATACCAGGCCTGAGGATCCTTACCCAGCGTAACCGAGTCGCGCATGGCTTTATCAATACGTGCACGGGCGCTGTCAACCTGGTTGAGCTGGATGTATTTGTAGGCCGTCACAAAATCATCATTCTGCTGCGCCTGCATGTACACCGAGGTGCACATGCAAACCAGCATGAAGATAAAGCGATATGTGATCCTGTTAATCATTGGTTTTTACGGCATAGCTTTCGAGCTCCCGGCCTATTTTCAAATGTTGTTTTTCTGCATTGGGTATGCTAAGCTGAAACTTGATGATGCTTTCGATGGTGACAAAATTAATGGCCGAGCCTTTCTTGATCATGCCTTTCTCTTCGGTAACAACCAAGGTTCCGTGTCCTTTTAACCGGGCTATGGCATCACCGCTCTGAGCCGTGCTTTCGGCCGGAATGAACAGGATATTATACTTTCCTGAACTTTCAATCGAGTTCAGGCTTTTTATTTCAATCTTCTGGCTCTGAGCCATTTTGGTGGCTGCCATTTTATTGAGCTCAGAAACAAGCGTAGGGTTGTTTCCAAACACCCCGATCACAAAATTTCCTTCCTTATAATCCGGTGGCCAATCAATATACTTGGTAAAACTGTACAGGAAAATGGTTTTTTTCTTTGCGTTCATTGCGGCAGCGTCTTCCTGCTGCTGGTAGGCAGAGAAGAGCAAGGGGCAGAGACAGATGAACAGCAATTTTTTCATAAATGGATAAACAGCTCCTACGCATACTCATTCCCTTCAAATTTATTGAATACGAATTAGTATAGCGAAAGGGGATCTGTTTCTGAACTTTCAAAAGTAGAGATTTATGTCCAAATTAAAAAATAGATACCACATCTTCCCTGTTTTTTCACGAAAAGTTAAAATAACGCCTGTTTTTCATGACTTTAATCAAACCGGGGCCAAAAAACGATGCGTTTGGGTGAATGACAAAAAGGACAGGCCCTGTTTTCAGAAAGATCGGTTCAGGCTTCCCTGCCGCACCCTGTTAAAAAACAAAGCCATTGCAAATCAGGCAGTGAGAGGGCCTGAAGGTGAAAATAACAATTCCATAATCAACGCTCAGCCAAAAAAGATGCATTTTTGTAGCACGAAAAAAGCAACAGAGGAAAAGGGCTTTTTCTTTGCACTTTTTTTGCCATGTACACTATAGCCCCGGGATGCTACACCCGGGGCTTTGTTTTTACCTGATCCTCCCTATACCAAGTAAATGAACGCAGTCTGTACTATAAACCCGCAGGATGCATTCGAAGCAGGCATTCGCGCTCAAAAGGCCAGCAGCACGACGAACCCGCAGGATAACCCATCCCGATGACTATCGGGAAAGTCCAAATCCTAACACACGGTACATTAGGGCACACCCCATCTAATGCACAAGCTGGGTTTTATCGCCGGCAAATCTCAAGCTTAGGATCATGGCACGGGTCATTTTCTTGTCTCTTTTAATCCATTTTATCACATTGCAATTTCCATCTCACCTGTTTCACTTTCCATCGCACACATTTCATTTGACATCGTATCGATTTCATTTTCTTTTGTACCGATGTCAATTGCAATCGTTTCCATTTCACTTTCTATCGCACCGATGTAAAATGAAATGATACCTGTTTCCTATTCCGTTGTACACATTTCAATTGACATGATGCCTGTTTCTCTTTCTATCATACCTGTTTCATTTTCCATGATAACGATGTAAGCTGACATGGTACCGCTGTCTTATTCTCTTGTACTGATGTCAAATAAAATCTGTTCTATTTCATTTTCCATTGCAACGATTTCAATTGAAATCGTACCGGTTTTAGTTGACTTTCCGACCATGTCAGGTGTTTTGTTGCCTAAACCATGTTCCATCGTACACAAATCATCTTCCACATTACACATTCTTACTTCTGCATACATCATCTCCTTGCCAGCATACATTGGCAGATGATCGGGAATTGTGTTTACATGTACCGTTTAATGTATACTACGGGCCAGCGCAGGTATTATTCATTCCACGGCAGATTGAACACAGAGGTTGTGTTTGCCTGGCTGAACACTTTTTGCCGGAGAAAGGTAATTCAGAAAAATTAAACCGTTTAGCATTTCAAAGGAATCAGCCTATTTATCCTGTTCATCCGATTCTTAGATCTGATTAGAGAAGTATCAGGCGCTCGTTGGCAGTTGGGGCTGTATCTGATGTGTTGACACGGCTGTTCCAGATGTAGTAAAATTCTCCTTTTTGCATTACGCCCCGCTAACAACTAAGAAAGTAAAACATCCACGCTCCTGAATCAACACCGCTTATCCAGGTATAATAAACAAACACCCCCATCCCGGCATGGCCGAAATGGGGGTGTCTTGAAGGCTGGATAACTATCGCCACAACTGTACAAATCCTTTCTCTTCCCGGGTCTGGCCTGACAGGGTCTGAATATTGATTACGTAATAATAGACTCCATCGGTAGCCTTGCCTCCGCCCGGGGTATTACCATCCCACTGCCCGTTCAATGCACTGAATTCGTTCATCTTCATACCCCATCTGTCATAGATTGTGCAAACAAGGCTTTTCAAGCCGGAGTTTTTGATAAAGAAGAAATCGTTCTTCCCGTCGTTGTTTGGCGAAAACACGTTGGGTATGGTGTATGCAGCCTCTGCCACCTGCTCCAGGTGCACACAGACATTGGCCGTATTCTGGCAGGATGCACCGTTCATAGCCGTAAGACTAACACAATAGGTTCCACTATCGGCATAAGCAACACAGGGTTGCTGACGGGCAGAGGTGGTTCCGTTTCCAAAATTCCACGACCAGGAGGTAGCCCCGGTGCTGGTGTTCAAAAAGCAGGTGCTGTCGGGTTTGCTGCCCGAGTAGGTAACCGTCAATCCTTCGGATGCGGTGAAAGCCGCAACAGGGGCTGGGGTTACGTGAATATATGCAGGATTGGTGACCGATCCCGAACATCCATGCGAATCGGTACAGGTAAACGATACCGGATATGTTCCGGCGGTGCTGTAACAATGATTCTGGCTGCTTCCCGTATTTCCATCACCGTAAGTATAGAGCACAGTACTGCATGAGCCGTTTGAATCGATGGCTGCAAGATTCACACAAAAAGGCGTACAGCCTGTAGTGATGGCAGCAGATACGCTCACCCTGGGAGGAGTATCAACGGTGATTGTTGCGGATGCGAAATTCGTACACGAATTGACATCAACACCGGTTACGGTGTAAGTCATTGTTCCCAGAGGATCGGCAGTAGTAACAGCTGTGGTGGAGCTGGTGAGCCCTGTGCCCGGTGTCCAGCTATAGCTATTGGCCCCGCTTGCGGTGAGTGTAGTGCCTGTGCCTGCACAGGAAACAAGATTGCCGCTGATAAGTATGGTTGGGAGTTGATTCACCGTGATGGTAACATCGGCGGCGTTTTTACACCCGTTAATATCGGTCACGGTAAGGGTGTAAGTATTCGTCGATGCAGGATTTGCGGTAGGGTTTGCGATGGTTGTGCTGCTCAGCCCAAGCGCAGGCGACCAGGAATAAGCCCCCCCCCCTGTACCGGCCAATACCGTTGAACCGCCAGGGCAGTAGGCAACATCAAGTCCGGCATTTGCTACCGGAAGCGTGTTTACCGTAATGTTTACAACCTGGGTTCCGCTACAACTGCCGGTAGTGCCGGTTACGGTATAGGTCTGGCTTGAAGATGGAGTAAACGTAGGGTTAGAAACGGTCGATGAGCTCAGCCCGGCAGAAGGCGTCCAGGTATAGGAGGTGGCCCCGCCAGCCGAGACCACCGTGCCCCCAGGAGCGCCCTGACAGAAAGAGGTGCTGCCGCTGATGTTCAGTGTTATATTCGTTCCAACGCTTACAGTAACCGTATCGGTGTTGACACAACCGTTTACGTCAGTACCGGTAACGGTATAGGTTTGGGTCGAAGCAGGCGAAGCGGTTGGGTTTGAAATATTCGAAAAGCTCAGCCCGGTAGCCGGTGTCCAGGTATAGCTTGTGGCTCCGCTTGCATTGAGCACGGTATTGCCCCCCGTACAAATTCCGGCAGCAGGACCTGTCACAACAGCTGGTTTCTGGTTTACAACAAGGTTTACCGTGGCCGAATCGCGGCAACCGTTGCCATCTACAACGGTCACGGTAAAGGTGGTATTACTCGCTTCGGTGGCAGTAGGATTAAAGATGGAGGCATTGCTCAGACCGGCCGCAGGCGACCAGGAATACGTACCTCCCCCGCTTGCGTTCAACGCAGTACCCAAACCGGCACATTCGGCTACATTTGTTCCGGCATTGGCTGTTGGCCTGCTGTTAACCGTAATGCTGGCTGTGGCCGTGCCGGTACAACCACTGCCATTGGTTACAGTAACGATATAGGTTGCTGAAGCGGCTGGTGTGGCGGTTGGATTGGCAATGTTAGAGGCGCTCAATCCACCCGATGGCGACCAGCTATAAGTCACACCACCGGTTGCAGAGAGCAGCGTGCTTTTGCCTTGACAAAGTATGGTCTGGGCCGCACTTGCCGTTGGTGAAACACCGCCTCCGCCAATGGAAACAGAAACCGTTGCAGTATTTGAACACCCCGACGAACTTGTTACCGTAACCGTATAGGTAGTATTAACCGTGGGAGTAGCGGTAGTCACGGCCGTTGTAGTGCTGCTCAGCGTACCACCCGGAGTCCAGGAATAAGTTACACCACCGGTTGCGGTAAGTGTTGTTGAACCACCTCCGCAAACGGTTACATTCAGACCGGCGCTGGCTGTGGGAGGGGGCACTATTTTAATGGTGTCGGCAACCCTGAATGTTCCGGGGCAGGTGCCGGCATAATAAATGGTTTGGGCATTGATGACAGGTGTGGTGAATGCCGGCCCGCTACCTACAGAAGCCCCACCTGTTGCTGTTGTATACCAGAGTATTGTTGTTCCCGGAGGGGTCGTGCCATTGAGCGTAGCATTGAGTGTGGCTGTCTGTCCGGCACAAATCGAATCGGTTTTTGTGGTGATCGTAAAACTGGAAATCGGCTGTGAAGTTATACCTACAGCTCCTTTTGTAGCTCCGTTGGCCGGAAATTTAGGATTAAAACAGGCCGAGTTGGTGGTTCCATTGGCTCCGCCGTTGGCCGTCTGTACAATGGCTCCGTTTGATATTGCGATATATCCTCCCCCTCCTCCACCTCCTGGCCCTTCAGATTCGGTCACACTGTTATTTACAACCTGGTTTCCGCCAACGCCTCCATTGGCAGAAGCGGTAAAACCAGATACTGCACCAACCGAGTTGACAATCACCACTCCACCACCTCCGGCTCCACCGGCTCCGTCTATTCCTGGGGCAAAAATACTGGATGGGGTATTCCCGCCTGCATTCCCGTTTGCATTTACCTGCCCATTGGCGCCTGTAATGGTTCCGTAATTCATCAGATAGATAATGCCTCCTCCCGGAGAACCAATTCCTCCTACGTTGTTATCCTGATCGCCGGCTCCACCCCCTCCTCCAAAAAAGACACGTCCGGTAGAGTAATCCAGGGGGCGCCCGCCTAACCCTCCGGCAACCCGTCTAAAATCACCCCCCCAAACCTGGTTGGTAGCGTTGCCGGGGCCGAACAGGGTGGGGTCTTTTTGGTTTGAAGCAAATGTATATCCACCTCGGCCTCCGCCCGATGAGGTTTGAGCAGCCAGACCGGGCAATTCTAAGTTCCAGCAGGTGGTATAGGTAGCCACCGAATTATCGGGCATGCCTTTTCCATCCCAGTTTGCAACAACCCCCGCATTCGAACCACCTCCTCCTCCGGCATTGTGACAACGACCGCCTCCGCCTCCGTTTGCTGGAGCTCCGTTACAGCGATGCCCTCCAAGCGGATCGTATTTTACTCCAAAGCCCCCGATGCTTTCGCCTTTTTGCTCACCCTCGCCGTTTGTTCCCGGAGAAATGGCAGCCCAGTATCCTCCCCCATAGTTCGAATTATTGTCGATTTCGGTTGCACCCCTGAAACCAAGACCGCTTACATCTATTTTGCCATTGATGACTGTATTGCCAAGCACTTCCAACACAACAATACCACCCTCGCCCAGGGCTCCGTTCCAAGGCTGTGCAGTGATGACACCGGCTGCATTTATGGTAAGCGTTGAATAGCGGGGAACCCGTATAACCTCTACCAGGCCGGTATCCGAATAACTGTTTTTCAATGAACAATCGAGCGCAATTGTTGTTGCATTGGGTACAGCCGATACTTCCTGGAACTCATACAACCCACAATTCTCATAACTCACCACGCCGCCCCAGGAGCTGTCATTCGGCAAACCAAAAAGCGGGGCAGCCGGATTATTGATCACCCCGTTGAGTTTAGCGCCCTGGGCCTGGTAGATGAAGAGGAGGTCGCCTGCTGCCAGTGTACCGGCAAAACGATTGTTGACATTGAGCCCGCTCGCATTTACGGTAAGGGAGGTGGAGCCAGAAGCCGCGTCGGCAGTGAGATGGGTATACTCGTTTACAATGGTGGCAGCGGCGGTAATAGTCTTTGCCCCTCCTTTTCCACGTTGGGCAAAACCGGTTGTTGCAATAAGCAAGGCAAGACAGAAACCAAGGTGTTTTTTCATGGGTTTGTTTTTACAGGAACCAGGCAAGGTGGCGATGTATACCGAAAGAACAAGAGAATAAGGGCAAGCCCCCCGGTATAACCAGTTCTAAGCCACTTTCGCGGATAAAAAAATCCTTAAAGTGGCTAAAAACTGGTATAAACCGGGATTTTGCATTAGCCGTGTAACAGGCTAATGCAAAGTGCGTTAAGCCTTGTGTGTGGGCAGCCCGGTTATCCCGCTGGGTGCATGTGCTGCCAGCCATTTGAGTGGGAAGGCCAATTCCTAATGAATAATTCGGGATAAACATGCTTATTTCCAATGAGTAGGTATAAATCTTGAGTAACAAGATATAGGGCATCTCTAATAACAAATGTTTTTTCAGCTGAAATCCGGCCGAATGTATGCTATTTCAGGATAAGTTCAAAGGTTTGTAGACAAACCACAACAACGGTTCGACTTAGGCATTGAAAAAACGCATAAAAATCGCATTGAGGATGCTAACTCCTTGGCATGCAGAAAGCCTGACCTGTATCTGAAAGACCAACGCTGAGTAATTGGCTGGTCAGAGGATGAAACAAAACAAGCCGATCAATTCAAAGATATTCATTTCACCTGATTCATGCAAGCACGAATCGCTGCAGGTTTAAACCCAAAGAATTTGGTATTTTTGAGCTTCAAAATATTCAAATGAAATCAACATTCCCGGTCCTGGCCTTTATTTCGTTGATCGCAGCTTCCTGCAACACCAAGTCGCCGCTCAATACCCACATTACTTATCCTAAAACGGTAAAAGGCAATCAAACCGATACGTATTTCGGAACCGTCATTGCCGATCCTTACCGATGGCTCGAAAATGACCGCTCGGCTGAAACGGAAGCCTGGGTAAAGGAAGAAAACAAGGTGACCTATGATTATCTTTCAACGATTCCATTCCGGGAAAAGATCAGGGAACGCTTGAAAAAAATCTGGTCGTTCGAGAAAAACGGGGCTTTGTTCAAAAAAGGAAACTACTATTTTAATTACCACAATACCGGGACCCAAAACCAAAGCGTACTCCAGATACGCCAAGGCCTAAGTGGCGCTCCCCGCCCTCTGCTAGACCCCAATACATTAAGCAGCGATGGAACCGTGTCATTAGCCGGAATCGGCATCTCGCATGATGCAAAATACCTGGCCTATTCAACCAGCAAAGCCGGCTCCGACTGGGAAGATATCCAGATACTCGAAATCACCTCGGGCAAAGTCCTGGCCGATCATCTGCGTTGGGTTAAATTCTCGAATATTGCATGGAAAGGAGATGGATTTTATTACAGCAGGTTTGATGAACCCGCCAAAGGAGCCGAACTCACCGCTAAAAACCTGAACCACAAAATCTATTTTCACCGGGCAGGTACTGAACAAGACCAGGATCAATTGATTTATGAAGACAAAGAACATCCAAAACGTACCCTCGAGGCCGATGTTACCGACGACGAAACCCTGCTCTCTGTTTCCAGCGGAGAATCAACCAGCGGCAATTCACTGCATATCAAGGACCTCACCCGCAACGATGCACCTTTTGTGAGTGTTTCCGAACGTTTTGAGGATGAGTATCATGTAATCGACCATGACAAAGCCGTTGTTTACATCCTCACCAACAACAAAGCCCCCAAATACAAACTCATATCGGTTGATCTAAACAAACCCGGACCTGAAAACAGACCAGACGTGATCCCCCAAACCGATGATCTCCTCGAAGGCGTTTCGGTTGCCGGAACCAAATTCATCACCCGTTACCTCAAAGATGTGACCAGCCGTTTGTTTGTTTGTTCTCGCGATGGAAAAACCGAAAACGAAGTAAAACCCGGAGGTCTGGGCATGATAGACAATGTGTTTGGAAATAAAGACGACAGCCTTGTGTTCTTTGCCTTTACCACCTTTACCGCCCCTCCGGCCATCTACAAATACAACCTCAATACCGCAACGGTTCAGGTGTACAGCAAACCTGAGATTGATTTCAAATCGGATGACTACGAGACAAAACAGGTTTTTTACCCCAGCAAGGACGGGACCCCAATCCCTATGTTTATTACCTGTAAAAAAGGCATCAAACTTGACGGCAGCAATCCGGCCTTTTTGTTTGGCTACGGAGGATTTAACGTAAGCTATAGCCCCGAGTTCAGGATAGACAGGGCCATCTTTCTCGAAAACGGAGGAGTATATGCCGTGGCCAACATGCGCGGTGGAGGCGAATACGGAGAAGAATGGCACAAAGCCGGGACCAAATGCAACAAACAAAATGTGTTTGATGATTTCATCGCTGCGGCCCAATACCTGGTCAAAGAAAAATACACCACGCCCGAGAAACTGGCCATACACGGACGCTCCAACGGCGGGCTTCTCATTGGCGCAGTGATGACGCAACGCCCCGATCTGGCCAAGGTGGCTTTACCAACGGTTGGTGTGCTCGACATGTTGCGTTATCACCTCTTCACCATAGGCCGTGCCTGGGCCGGCGATTATGGGTTGAGCGATAACCAGGAAGAGTTTAATTGCCTCCTGAAATACTCGCCCCTGCATAATATCAAAGCCGTGGCCTATCCGGCAACACTTGTACTCACCGGCGATCATGACGACCGGGTGGTGCCTGCCCATTCATTCAAATTCGCGGCCACACTGCAGGAAAAAAACACCTCCGATCAGCCTACCCTCATCCGCATTGATGTAAACGCCGGCCATGGAGGAGGAAAACCTACCTCCAAACAGATTGACGAGTTTGCGGATATGTGGAGCTTTACGTTTTATAATCTGGGGATGAGCTATTAAACAAGGGGTTACATACGGCAATCGCATCTATCCGAGCTGGGAAGACCAGCTTTTTCTTCCCTTATTTATCGTCTGATTGCAGATGCAGCAGATCGTATTTCAGTTGCAATACGTCGTGCTTCAGTTGCAATCTGTCCTGTTTCAGTTGCAATACGTTGTTTTTCAATTGAAGTACCTTGTATTTCAATTGAAAAAGGTTGTTTTCAATTGAAATACAACGGATTTCCCGTTCGCGCTAATTTGACGGGCTGTTCGTGCGCAAGGAATTAGTGCGGGCCTCCAAAAGAGGCCTCCCACGTCCCGTTCGCGCCTATCTGACGCGATGGCTTGTGCGAGGGGGATTGGCTAAAATAAGTAAGTGGCTTGGTATAGTGGCAACTGCGTTACGCTGTTTCTTCTTTGGCTTTTATATTATTGCCATGTCCACCTATGTCGACATTGGGTTGCCCTTTTTTGTTGTACCCGAATATTGATCCGCTCCAATCCTTGTTGGTTTGGCATCTTTTATCGCAGGGATGGCAAGTCTTATTATTGACAAGCGCCAAACAAGAGCCATGAAAAAAAAGGAAGTGTTTGAGTGAATAGCTCACCCTTGAGATTTACAGGTATCTTTAACGCATCGACAACATGCACTTCCTCTTTCCATGAAGCGAATACGCTTGCTGGCCGACAAAAAGACTTGTATTTATATCCTACGCACTTGATGATAAAAGATCTCCTGGGTTTTCTGATTGATTCAAGGATAAGCAGCCTATCTGAGCTTAGAAAAAGGGCTACATACGGCATGCTTGTCATGCTCACCGCGTTTTCTGATATTTTCCCGGCTCAACCCCTCTTGCATTCCTTTCATGCACTATCCCTTCCCGAAAAACGCTGGGTGTTTGCCCATCCTTTTATTGCCAAAAAGGCCTTTCACATCACTCAGGAAGCTTTAAAAGAGGCCGAAAAGAGCAAGGACGACAAACGACTGGATGGACTGATCAGGGATGGACAATCAGACGCCCTGCGTCATGCGCTTTGGATGGGGATGCTTTCACAAAAAATAGCGCCCCATAAAGCAGAAAGACTGGGCGAAGCCCATGAAAAAGGCAATTACCTCGATTTTCTGCATCACCGGGCCGAAGAGGGAGCCTTGCCCGATTCGGTGGCAGGTGTTATGGATCTGTATAATAACCGACAAGGGATACGTCTGGGAACACAAAACCCCAAAGCGGCCGTCCCGGAGCTGAAAGAACTCCTGATCCTGGCAATCCTGGCCGGAGAGATGAGGATTGTACGGAGAAACAAAGAGTTGAAGTTTACTGACTGCACAGGAAAGGTTATTTTGGCTGATCAGTATAAGAACCAGTGGAATGTCCCTCGCTGTTTGGTTCCGTCAAACGATGCATCTTGCCCAGGCCATTAGAGACATCCGTTTTTTTTCCTAGCTTTGCCTTCCGAAAATAAACTCGACCCCATGAGCCTGACCAAGACAGCCAGTTCAAAAATTAGCGATCTCCTCGGCGATAAAGCAGCCTATTACCTGGATCATACCTGCAAAACCATTTCAAAAGACCTCATCCACCTGCCGGGTGCTGATTTTGTGGACCGTTGTTTCGGCCCTTCAAACCGTACGCCCCAGGTGCTTCGGAGTTTGAATACACTGTACAACCATGGCCGCCTGAGCGGAACCGGATATGTTTCTATTCTGCCTGTCGATCAAGGCATTGAACACTCGGCCGGGGCTTCTTTTGCTCCCAACCCTCTGTTTTTTGATCCCGAAAACATCGTAAAACTGGCAATTGAGGGCGGTTGCAATGCAGTTGCCAGCACTTTTGGCGTGTTATCGTCGGTTTCGAGGAAATATGCACATAAAATCCCGTTTATTGTAAAGCTTAACCACAACGAATTCCTGAGCTACCCCAACAAATTCGATCAGATTATGTTCGGATCTGTGGAAGATGCCTGGAACCTGGGAGCAGTGGCTGTAGGTGCCACAATCTATTTTGGGTCTCCCGAATCGCCCCGTCAAATTGTGGAAGTGGCACAGGCTTTTGAAAGGGCTCACGAACTGGGAATGTCTACCATTCTGTGGTGTTATATGCGTAATGCAGCATTCAAGAAAGACGGGGTGGATTATCATACATCAGCCGATCTGAGCGGTCAGGCCAATCACCTGGGCGTGACGATCCAGGCCGATATTATCAAACAAAAATTATCCGATAAAAACGGGGGATATACTGCTCTCAATTACGGAAAAACACACCCGAAAGTTTATTCAGAACTGAGTTCAGACCACCCCATCGATCTTTGCCGTTACCAGGTAGCCAATTGTTACATGGGCCGCAACGGGCTTATTAACTCAGGAGGAGAATCAAAAGGAGCCTCCGATCTGGCCGAAGCGGTGACCACTGCGGTGATCAACAAACGCGGGGGAGGCCAGGGTCTTATTTCGGGCCGTAAAGCCTTTCAAAAACCGTTTAATGAAGGGGTTGCATTATTAAATGCTGTTCAAGACGTTTATTTAAACAAAGACATTACCGTTGCCTAAAAGCCTTGTCGGGTTTGAGCAGACCTGCTGATGCTTTCATTTCGCACATCATTCCCTATCCACAGAGAACATGAGTTGGTTTAAAAGAATAAAAGGAGGAATCACGACCTCCACCAAGGAGAAGAAGGAAACGCCCGAGGGGTTGTGGTATAAATGCCCGTCGTGTAAAAAACTGGCTACCTCCAGCGAACATGTACTGAACCTGTATGTTTGCCCTTCCTGTGAGTACCATGAACGTATCGGTTCAGAGGAATATTTTTCTATTCTTTTCGACCATGCTGAGTATCTAGAGCTAAATCCGGGGTTGACTTCTGGCGATCCGCTTGAATTTGTTGACACCAAGAGTTATGTTTCCCGTGTAGCCGATTCGCAAAAGAAAACGGGGTTGAAGGATGCCCTGCGTACCGCTCACGGAACAATCGGTGGAAATGACTTAGTGTGTTGTTGCATGGACTTTACCTTTATCGGAGGGTCTATGGGTTCTGTGGTAGGCGAAAAGATAGCCCGGGCCATTGATTATTGTCTTGAAAAAAACATCCCCTTACTTATCATCTCCAAATCGGGCGGGGCCCGGATGATGGAAGCAGCCTTTTCGCTCATGCAAATGGCAAAGACTGCCGCCAAACTGGCGCTCATGGATGATGCTAAAATACCTTATATCTCCCTGCTCACCGACCCAACAACAGGAGGGGTAACAGCTTCGTATGCCATGTTGGGCGACTTAAACATAGCCGAGCCAGGATCCCTCATCGGATTTGCAGGACCTCGTGTGGTGAAAGAAACCATCGGAAAGGACCTCCCCAAAGGTTTTCAAACCTCAGAATTTGTGCTTGAACATGGTTTTTTGGACAAAATTGTGCACCGGAAGGATCTACAGACCACACTTTCGGCGGTGATTGCGATGCTAAAAAACTAGACCTGTGGTCTGGTCTTGCTGCTCTGAAGAAAAGTTGATCTTTCAAAAAGTGAAATCCCAATTTTAACGTACCCATTTTTCTGCTGCTCCTGTATGTTCCCACCCGGCCAACAATACGTTCACCTTGTTGACCAGACTCTCATTCCCGACAATCAACCCATCTTCGGTTCCAGAGATCAATATCACATCTGAAAAGCAGCACAACGGGCCTCTGCGGAATAACCCATCCCGATGACTATCGGAACCGCGCAAATCCTAACACACTGTGCATTAGCGCACAAGCCATCTAATGCACAATCAGGGTTTATGCAGGCATTCAAGAATCTCTTACGGTCTTTACCTCGATGAGAGGTACCACATATTCTCAAAATAATTTGCCAGTATTAAAGATTTTACTATTTTTGCAATCCGTTTAGAACAATTCAAAACAACAGTACGATGTATTTAACAACAGAAGTAAAGAAAGAAATTTTCAAAAAGCACGGAAAATCCGAAAAAGATACCGGTTCATCCGAAGGGCAGATTGCCTTGTTCAGCTTTCGTATCAACCACCTGACAGAACACCTCAAAGCCAAGAAGAAAGATGTGAATACACAACGTTCGCTCATCAACCTGGTTGGTAAACGCAAAAGCCTGCTTGATTACCTGAAAAAGAACGACATCCTGCGCTACCGGGCTATCATAAAAACCCTGGAACTCAGAAAGTGATTTATACCTGTTCACATTGACGAAAAGCATCCCATGAATTTTTCCTGGGATGCTTTTCTGTTACATAGCCTTTCAATACCACGCTTTTACATACCGAATCAAGACCAGCTGCTCCCCGATTTTCGTTGATTTAAACGGTTGAAACACATTCATCCGGCTACCTTGACTTCCCAGCTGAACCGATTCACAAATCAGAAAACAGGAAAAACGAGGCAACAACAAAAGAGGAACAAGAAAACAAAAGAAAACAAAACAAAAAAAAGATGTCACAAACAGGAATCACCAAAACATTCGATCTCGGAGACGGGAGAATGGTTACACTGGAAACAGGAAAGCTCGCCAAACAAGCCAATGGCTCGGTTGTCGTGAAAGTCGGAAACACCATGTTGCTTGCCACCGTGGTGGCCAACAAGGACGCCAAAGAAGGGGTTGATTTTTTACCGCTTTCTGTTGATTACCAGGAAAAATTTGCTGCTGCCGGAAAATTCCCGGGCGGCTTTTTCAAACGTGAAGCCCGTTTGTCCGAAAATGAAATCCTTACCAGTCGTTTGGTAGACCGTGCATTGCGCCCGCTGTTCCCCGACGATTTTCATGCCGATGTACAGGTGATGATCACCCTCATCTCTGCTGATAAAAATATTCAGCCCGATGCCTACGCCTGTCTGGCTGCCGCAACGGCTATTGCACTTTCCGACATTCCATTCAACGGCCCTATTTCCGAAGTACGTGTCGGGCGGGTGGATGGCAAATTCGTGATCAACCCCAATTTTTCGGAAATGGCAAATTCAGACCTCGATATGATGGTTGCTGCCAGCGAAAAAGACATCACCATGGTGGAAGGCGAGATGAAAGAAATTTCTGAACAAGACATGGTTGCTGCCATCAAGTTTGCACACGAAGCCATTCGTAATCAGATCAAAAACATCAACGAGTTCACCAAACAGGCCGGAGCGCCCACTGTGAAACGTACCTATAACCACGAAACCAACGATGCCGAGCTGAAAGAAAAGGTGTACAAAGACACCTACGAGAAAGCTTATGCTGTGGCCAAAACAGGCGACAAGGACAAACATGCGCGCAGCGAAGCTTTCGGCAAAGTTCTTGCCGATTACCTGGCTACTTTTTCGGACGAAGAACGTGCAGCCAAAACAGGTCTGATCAAAAAGTATTACCACGATGTGGAATACCATGCCGTACGTAACCTGGTGCTCGACGAAAAGAAACGTCTGGATGGCCGTGGAACTGCCGACATCCGCCCGATCTGGAGCGAAGTAGATTACCTGCCCTGTGCACACGGCTCGGCTATCTTCACACGCGGTGAAACACAATCGCTTACCTCGGTTACGCTCGGAACCAAACTCGATCAGTTAAAAATTGATGGAGCCGTAATTTCCGGCGAACAGCGTTTCTACCTCCACTACAACTTCCCTGCTTTTTCTACCGGTGAGGCCCGTCCAAACCGCGGAACAGGACGTCGTGAAGTTGGTCACGGAAACCTGGCCCTGCGTGCCCTCAAACAAGTATTTCCAAAAGATTGTGCATACACTGTACGTGTGGTGTCAGATATCCTCGAGTCGAACGGTTCCTCTTCTATGGCTACCGTATGTGCAGGTACACTTGCCCTGATGGATGCAGGCGTAAACATCGCAAAACCGGTTACCGGCATTGCAATGGGTCTTATTACCGCAAACGGCAAATACGCCGTACTGAGCGATATCCTCGGCGATGAAGATCACCTGGGCGATATGGACTTTAAAGTATGTGGAACAAAAGACGGTATCACCGCTTGTCAGATGGACCTGAAAGTAGATGGTCTTCCTTACGAAGTAATGATACAGGCCCTCGAACAAGCCAAGGCCGGCCGTTTACATATCCTCAACGAAATCAACAAGACCCTGGATAAACCAAGGACTGATTACAAGCCACATGCACCCCGCCTGGTTCAGATCACCATTCCAAAAGAATTCATCGGGGCCATCATCGGGCCTGGAGGAAAGATCATCCAGGAAATGCAACGTGAGACAGGCACCACCATCGTTATCGAAGAAAAGAACGAAATGGGCTATATCGACGTTGCAGGCGACAGCCAGGAAGCCGTTGAAGCTGCCCTGCGCCGCATCCGTAACATCGTTGCGGTACCCGAAGTGGGCGAAGTATACGAAGGAAAAGTAAAATCAATCCTCAACTTCGGCGCGTTCATCGAGTTTATGCCCGGCAAAGACGGCCTGCTGCATATCTCCGAAGTAGAACACCGCCGGTTAGATTCACTCGAAGGCATTATGAAGGAAGGCGATCAGGTGAAGGTAAAACTCATCGGTGTTGACCCAAAGACAGGTAAATTCAAGCTTAGCCGCAAGGTATTGCTGCCTGCACCGAAAGAAGCGGAAGAACAAGCAAAATAAACTGTTTTTCTATTCTCAACAAAAAAAACCGCTCCCATCCGAGCGGTTTTTTTTGTTGCGTGGTGTCCTCAGTCTTCTTTTGAAATGGAGCTACCCAGGACAACCCATGCTGTGGATGCAACGTCTTCAAATTGTCCTACACCAATCACCGTGAACGATCCATGTATTCCTGGATCAAACTACATTACTTCGGTATGGAACTATATGATCCTGGCACGAAACAACCTTACTCCAGATTTCTTCATCCGGAAAGCGGGCAAATACAGACGCAAAGAGTATTCAAGCAGGGAAATTCCGGCTGAATGAACTTAGAAGAGTTAAGCGCTTGCCTCCTCTTTTTCCGGGGGGAGTGAAGGAAAGAGCCTTGAACAAAAAAACCGGCCCTGAGCAGGAAACCGGCTTTCACTAACACAAACAAAAAATCTATATAATAGTTCTTCTGTTGGGTCCTTATCAGAAGAATAGTCCTCTCTTGTTTCAATTATCCAATCAGAATCAAATCAATGTCCTGCAGGAATTTGTTTTTTGACGGGAGTGAAACAGACTGACAACATGTTCCAGGATCGTTAAAAACTCTTACCATGTATACTGTATTTAAGATCGCATTTAATTTAATTTTTCTTTCCGAAATAAAGATCAGATAAAAAAACCAGGCAATAAATAAAAGTATACAAACCCGGCATTTAAATAGACGAACAACCTTCAGAATAAGAATAGCTGCTACGGCAGAAGCAGTACCTACCTGCTAATGATCTTCTTGGTAATGAGTTTCTCATAAAACCGGTCCTTATACTCTTTCCCGACGGGTATTTCCTGCTCTCCAAGCGTCACAAAATTGCCTTCGAGCGAGGTGATTTTATCCAGTGAGATGATAAACGACTTGTGGACACGAAAGAAATTACTGTCCGGCAGTTTTGATTCAATGTTTTTAAGGTTCACGAGTGCGAGCTTAAAGCCATTGCTGGTGTGGATTTTTACATAATCTTTCAGGCCTTCAATGTATTCGATCTCGCTGTATTTTATTTTGAGCAGTTTTTTATCGGTTCGGATAAAGAAGTATTCTTCCTCTTTCTCCGTTTCTTCGGCCGGCAATACCGGTTTTACCCGCTCTTTGGCTTTATTGGCTGCTTTCAGGAACCGCTCGAATGAAACTGGTTTAACGAGATAATCGAGTACATCCAGCTCAAAACCCTTCAGTGCATGATTGGGATAGGCAGTGCAAAACACGATGAGGGGAGGATTGCTCAGCGATTGAACAAAGGCCAGCCCACTGAGTTTTGGCATTTCAATATCCAGGAAGATGAGATCCACGGGGTTTGAAGCAAGCATGTTGTTGGCTTCAATGGCGCTCGAACAGGTGCCTGCTAATTCGAGAAAATCCACTTGGTTCACATAATCCGCAAGGCCTTCGCGTGCCAGGGGTTCGTCGTCTACAACAATACATTGAATTTTCATGAGGAGCATGATTTATACAGGTTTCTAGGGTCAGGGAAAAAGCGAAAGAGATACACTAAATATATGATTTTTCTTGGTGATGATCAGTTCATGTTTCCCGGGATAAAGTAATTCCAGCCGTTTACGGATATTGGGCATGCCAATACCCCCTTCCTTTGTCCGCATCACCTCTTCCGGTCGGTTTTCTTCCTCCTCATCGGGTATCTGACAAGAGTTTTCGATCGTAAAATCGATCCTGCCTGTGGCGATGGCAAAACCAATTCTGATCCAGCCGCTGGGTTCGCTCATGATGCTGTTGTGCTTGAAGGCATTCTCCACAAAATCAAGAAAGAAAAATGGTTCAACCAAGAAGGGAATCTTTTCACCTTCCTGTTTAAAGGTTACGGTGAGCCTGCCTTCATAACGCAACTGCTCGAGCTCTATGTAGTTCAAGATATATTTGATCTCCCCTTCAACCTGAACCCTCGACTCCTTCACCCCATATAAACGGAAGCGAAGGATATCCGAAAGTTTAAGAACCGAATCAGATGCTTTTTCGGGATCTTTCCGAATCAGAAAATAGATGTTGTTCAGGGTATTAAATAAAAAATGGGGGCTCATCTGGGCTTTCAGGAACTTCAACTCTGTCTCCAGTTTTTGTTTTTCCATCTGCCGAAGGTCTGTGCGGGCCCGAAACCTGTCTTGTAAAATTTTCAGCGCTGTAATGGCCGACACTTCGAACGAGGTCATAAAGAACCGCCGGAAGTAAAGATAAATCCCCGGAAACTGCCTGGTCTCGGGAATGGGTACAAAAAAAGTGTTTACGTAGTACCTGGAAGTACTTCCAATGAGGATAAGCATGGCAAAAAGACCCAGGTAGGCCGGATAACGACTCGTGTACAGATAGTTCGGAACCATCCACAGGATATTGACATAAACCAGCATTCCGGTAATAAGCAGGTAAAAAACACTTTGGAGGAGGATCACTTCCAGGGTATTGTCGTAATAGGAGTCCCAGATCAGATATAAAAAAAAGAGTCCCCAGAAGACCAGATGAGGAACCACATCCGGTCTCCTCAAACGTACCGGTTCGGGGATTTGAAATTCAGCAAGCATCAAGGGCATTTTGCCGAAAGGTATTAAAAAAGCCCAGTCCTTCGGCTGATTTCTTTAATCTGTCCTTGTCTTGTGCAGGTGTCATCGCCAGCTTATAAACAATTCAATATATTTGAGGAACAAAAACCCAAAAACGCATGGCAAAAAAAGACAAGCGGGTGGATGCCTACATTGCCCAAGCGGCGCCGTTTGCCCAACCCATACTCCGGCATTTCAGGAAATTGATGCACGAAGCATCTACCGATGTTGATGAGACAATAAAATGGGGGTTTCCCCATTTTGACTGCCAGGGTATGTGCTGCAGCATGGCCGCGTTTAAAGAACATTGCGCTGTGGGTTTCTGGAAGGCATCGCTCATGAAGGATCCTCATAAATTGTTCACCGTGGCGCGTAGCGAAGCCAATTCGATGGGCCATCTGGGCAAGCTAAAATCACTTTCAGATCTTCCGGATGACAAGATTTTACTGGCCTATATGAAGGAGGCGGTGAAGCTAAACGTTACTGGAGTCAACAGGCCTCCCCGACCCAAAGCAGCTGATGTTGAAAAGAAAGCGCTTGCCGTCCCCCCCTGGTTTGTCAAAGCCCTGAAGCAGAACAAGGAGGCTTCTTTCTGGTTCGAAAAATTCAGCCCAGGCAAACGGAATGAATACATCAGCTGGCTGACAGAAGCAAAAACCGAAGAAACACGCTCCAGGCGTTTGGATCAGGCGATAGAATGGATTGCAGAAGGGAAAATAAGAAACTGGAAGTATGTAAAGAAGAATTAGGATTTGGGATTTTAATAGGCAAAATTTAAAATTGTCGGATCCGAAATCCAAAACAATTTACAAATAAATCCAGAACCTCTCACTAAATCCCAAATCCGAATTCCCAAATCTCCCCTTGTTATTCCACCAGTATTTTTTGAATGGCCTGAAGGAGCGTATCTATCATAAATGGCTTACTGACGTATGTGTCGCATCCTGCTCCCAGGCATTTCTCCAGATCGCCTTTCATGGCATGTGCTGTCATGGCGATTACGGGGATGCGTTTGAGCTGATTTTCAAATTCAAATTCCCTGATCATGGCAGTTGCAGCGAGTCCATCGAGCACAGGCATCTGGATATCCATCAGAATGAAATCCAGATTGGTTGTCTTTTGATACAGATCAAAGGCTTCCTGACCATTAAACGCGGTGATGACCCGAAAACCAGATCTTTCTAAAATTAGCCTGGTCAGGCGTTGGTTTACCAGATGGTCTTCGACCAGGAGGATCAATTTTCCCGTAGGGAGGATCGTGTTTTTTACAGGCCCCGGTTTGCTGTCTTTTTGAGGGAGGACAGGATGAATGGGATGAGTAAAACTAAAGACCGACCCCTTGCCTGGCTCAGAAATCAGCCTGAGCTCGCCCCCCAAAAGTGTTGCCAGTTTTTTTGATATCGTAAGTCCTAAACCGGTTCCGCCATATTTTCTTGTCATTCCGGTATCAGCCTGCCCGAATTGAGAAAATATTTTTTTTTCATTTTCTTTCGATATCCCTATACCCGTATCGCTCACAAAAAATTCCAATGTCACCTTGTCAAGTACACGGACTCCGTATTCAATCGTGCCTTTTTCTGTAAACTTGATGGCATTGCTCAACAAATTATCCATCATCTGTTGCAAACGGATCTGATCTGTACGGATAAATTTCGGTACATTTTTACCAATGGTCTGTTTTATCCTGACCGTGTTGCTTCGGTTCAGTGCCAGGTTGTTAGCGGTATTCTCGGTTAGATGGAAGAACTCTTCCAATGAACAGGTTTGGTATTCGATTGACAACTGCCCAGCTTCAATCTTCGAGAGATCCAGAATATCTGTAATTAACCGCTCCAGGATGAGCCCGCTTCGTTTTATCGTCAACAGGTAATCCTTGAACTTTTCGGGAGGTTTTTCTTTGAGGATCAGGTCTGAATAGCCCAGGATGGTATTCATTGGAGTGCGGATCTCATGCGACATATTGGCCAGGAAATCAGACTTTGCCTGATCACTTTCTTCCGCTTTTTTTCGGGCGCGGAGGATTTCTTCCTCCACCTTTTTCCGTTCAAAAAAAGTGGGCACAAAATAATCCTGCTTCTTCTCAGAAAACTTCAGATTCGCCGGTACTGCATGTTTACGCAAGTGCTCATTGATCTGACTGGGAGGAGCCATGATAAAGGTGCAAGATTCGTCGCCGCAAGCCTTACAGGATACTTCTACTGCGGTGAGTTCCAATCCAAAACTCTGTTCGCACCAGCCCGATGAATATCCTGAATTCATCATACATACCGGAGATGGCGATTTCTTGCCTGCTTTAAGCCAGGAATCGGCTTCGAACGAGTATGGGTGATGATAATGAAGAAAAAAGTTTTCATCCGGGCTGGGGTTGCTGTCGGGCAGGATGTCTACAAACGCCCAGCCTGAATATGCGAAATGTACAGGGCCGGCCGATAGCCTGGAGATCGGATCCTCCAGGTTCATCTTGAGGTGAAAGTTTTTTGCATCGCTCATTCCTAGCACATGAGCGATGTCAAAGAGAAAATTTTTCCCGATCAAAAAAGCTTCAACGGTGCCTCGGTCGTTGTATAATTGAAGGATTGTATTCAGAAAATCGTACGATAAGGAGGAAGCCCGGACAAGTACATACCGCTCCTGCCCTACTTCGATGGTTCCATGTGTAGGGTCAAATCGGAGATTACTGAAATAATTCCCAACGGTTTGTTGTGCTTGTGCGAAAATCTCTTTAACCCCGTCCGGAACAGAGACTGTATTTCCCTGGTTATTGAATAAAACTCCCCGTTTCAAAGCTGAATTCTCTTCTTCAAGCTCCCGGATTCTATTCAACAATGTGGTTACCGATGGTTTGGATCCTGGCTGAGACATTGAAATTTAATGCGTTAAATAATGTAAATTTGTCGATAAATGTACATATTTATTCGACAGACATAAAATACGTTAATGAATGTTAATGAACCAATCCATGCACGGTGGTTTCTCGTAATTTAGAAAAACGAAAACTATGAGAACAACTTTCTTTTTCATCGTCACAGCGGTATTCTGCTGGTCTTGCACCGGACAAACCCAGACTCAACATGCTAAACCAGCAGCCATGAATGACAGCACCCCGATCATTAAAACAGATTCTGAATGGAAGGCCATTCTAAGTCCAGAACAATACGATGTCATCCGGAACAAAGGCACCGAACATCCTTTTAGCGGGAAATTACTTGAAAACAAGGAAAAAGGAATGTATGTCTGTGCGGCGTGTGGAAATGAATTATTCTCCTCCGACATGAAATTCGATTCACACTGCGGCTGGCCTAGTTTTGACAGGGAAATAGCAGGTGGAAAAATAAAAGTACATCGTGATACCAGTCTCGGTATGGTGCGTACAGAGATCATGTGTGCCCGTTGCGGGGGCCATCTCGGACATCTCTTTGACGACGGGCCCACCTCAACAGGTATGCGCTATTGCGTAAATTCGCTTTCACTTGACTTCAAAGCTGCTGAACCCAAGAAATGACCTCCCATGACCAGACCAGTGATCAGCATCCGAAAAGCCACATTTGCTGATATCCCGGCACTCGAAACATTGATAAATGCAGCCTTTAAACTCGAAGCGTTTTTTGTCAGTGGCAACCGAATTGATGCCCCGACCCTCCAGCTTGAGATGAAGAAAGGCCAATTCCTGATGGCGGAAACGAATCAGGCCCTGCTGGGTTGTGTATATCTGGAACTGGAAAACAAATCGGGCTATTTCGGGATGCTTTCCGTTGATCCGCTGAAACAGGGCTCCGGTATAGGGCGATTGCTCATTCAGACAGCCGAAGGGCTGGCATCTGCCCATGGGTGCACACAGATGATCATCAGGATTGTGAATCTGAGGGAAGAGCTTCCTGCATTCTATCGTAAACTCGGATACTCGCTTACGGGTGAAACAGCTCCGTTTCCAAGGGAAATTGTGATCGACAGGCCTTGCTATTTTGTAGGGATGAGCAAACCACTGTCTGCCGCTGTCAACACAGAGATCAGCAAGTAAGTTCCGGATTCAACCCTCCTTGTCAGCGTGTAGAATAATTTGGGGCTTCGCGTGTAATTACTACATCATGCGGATGACTTTCGCGCATGCCGGAAGCAGTGATACGTATAAATTTGGCCTTCTGCAACGCTTCAATATTCTTAGCTCCGCAGTAACCCATTCCGGCGCGTAAACCTCCAATCATCTGGTAGATCACTTCAGACAGGGTTCCTTTGAACGGAACCCGCCCGGAAATGCCTTCGGGCACGAGTTTCTTGACATCATCTTCGGCATCCTGAAAATACCGGTCTTTGGAACCCTGTTGCATGGCCTCGATAGAACCCATGCCACGGTATGATTTGAACTTCCTGCCTTCGTAAATAATGGTATCACCGGGAGATTCCTCCACCCCGGCGAAGAGAGACCCGGCCATGATGGTACTGGCACCCGCAGCGAGCGCCTTTACAATATCGCCAGTGAACCGAATGCCCCCATCGGCTATAACAGGCACCCCCGTTCCTTTCAATGCCTTGGCTACTTCATACACAGCATAGAGCTGGGGGACCCCAACTCCGGCAATAATACGGGTTGTACAGATTGAGCCAGGGCCGATGCCAACCTTGACTCCATCCGCTCCTGCCTTAACCAATGCTTTACCCGCCTCGGCGGTGGCAATATTTCCAACAATCACTTCCAGGTCAGGAAATGCTTTTTTAACCTTTTTAAGGGTTTCGATCACCTGTTTGGAATGACCATGAGCCGTGTCAATAATAATGGCATCAACCCCGGCATGGACCAAGGCCTCTACCCGTTCCATAACATTGGCTGTAACTCCCACTCCAGCAGCCACACGTAAACGTCCCAGATGATCTTTACAGGCCATCGGACGCACTTTTACTTTGATGATGTCCTTATAGGTGATCAGCCCAATGAGACGGTAATCCTTGTCGACTACCGGAAGTTTTTCAATTTTATTATCCTGCAGGATGACCTCCGCCTTCTTCAGATCGGTTCCTTGTTTTGCCGTGATCAGGTTTTCGCGGGTCATCACCTCAGCAACGAGACGTTTCATGTTTTTTTCAAAACGCAGATCGCGGTTCGTAACAATACCCAGCAGTTTACGGCTTGCATCCACAACCGGGATACCGCCAATTTTATGCTCTTTCATCAGGGCGACGACTTCTTCAACAGTATTGTTTGCATGCACCGTAATGGGATCCTGAATCATTCCGCTTTCGGCACGTTTTACCTTACGTACATGTTCAGCTTGTTCCTGGATGGTCATATTCTTATGAAGCACACCAATACCGCCTTCCTGGGCAATAGCTATTGCCAGCTGATACTCGGTAACAGTATCCATGGCAGCAGAAACGATCGGGGTGTTCAGTTTTATTTTTTTTGTGAAGTAGGTGCTTACATCAACCTCGCGGGGCAGAACTTCAGAGTACGCTGGCACCAATAATACATCATCGTAGGTAAGACCTTCACCTAGAAATTTTTCGGGATCTAATGACATATGAACGGGGGTTGAATTTTACTCAGGGTTAAAATTCGGGCAAATATAGGGATTTTTTCGTAGGGCAGGGATTGCAACTTGCCACGCTAATCTGCAATCGCATCTAAAACAAGGCAACCCGGTACCAGTAGTTATGGCTTAAGAGAAGAAGAGGAGTTGGAATTTAGGGGGGATCCTTAACGATAGAGCGTAACTGTTCCATTGCGATCAACATACTCTCCAATGGACGTTTTATAAGTGATCAGATAGACGTAAGCCCCCATTTCGCAGGGCTTACCCTTGAGTGTTCCATCCCAGCCCGTGTTCTTGTCAGTCGTTGAAAACACTTTCAATCCCCAGCGGTCAAATATTTCAAGTGAATAATCTGAGATGTCCACAAAGGTCCAGACCGGCATAAATACTTTATCGATGCCCGCTGGTTTAAAAGCATTGGGGATATAGAAGGTAGCGTTCTGATAGGTATTCACCACATTCGAATTGCTTGTATCAGCAAAACCATACGGATCATTGGGCCCTTCAAGCGCCTGAACAAAGTACTCGAATTTGCCGGTGGTTGGATAGAAGGCAGATACATTATCGGAGTATTTGTTGGTCCCGGCTCCAGTAAAAGGGACATTTGCTATCGGGCCGTTCCATACTCCATCTATGGCTCGGTATATATTATAGGAACTTACATCTCCCAGCCACCTCGCATAATCATTCCAGGTAAGGTCGTTTGAAGGAGTACCATCGTTGACAGTGGCCGTGAGCAATATGGTATGATCTACATTCGACATTGCTCTTTCGGTACCACAACTGTCGACTACATACATTGAATAATAATAACTCGAAAGCGAAGGATCAACTGCATTGTCTATCACCTCGACATATGAATTCACGGGCGTACTTACAGATACCGAAGCAAAGTGTTCTGGCGTGGCGCTCGGTGAAGAGGCTCTGTAAAAATGATAACTCTGGGCATTTGCCGTTACATCAATGAAGGCCATAACTTTAACGCTCTTGCCTGGTACAAGTACACTGGCAACACGCAGGTAATTAAACTTGGGTTGAGAGGGTATGGTAACCAGATAGCAAAATTTATTCGACTCGGCAGTGATATCGCCAGAACCATTGTTTACAACAACCCGGAAACAATAGGTTAGCTGATCGGTCAATCCTGCTGCGGTATAGGTGGTATCACCTGGTTGAGTGACAGCCAGGATTGTAAATGGCCCCCCATTTATACTCTCTTCGATACTGTAGGAGCCTACGCTTCCCGGAATATTGATGTAGTTGTTCCAGGTAAGATGCATGGCCGCATCGCAGATATCCATGCGGTAAGTCAGATACAGGGTTTTTTGAACATTACTGAGCACCGATACATTCATACAGGTATCGAAAGCAGAAACACCATAGATCTCGCTTCCCTGACCGGCAGCGGAAGATGGAGGAACAAAGGACGTGACCGATGCACCTAAAACCGTATCTACTGCTACCCATTTAACCCCATTGTATTTGTAAATAATATACCCCTTGGTATCGACCGAACCATCTTTTACCCAGCCCAGCGCAGCTTGACCGCCTGAATTAACAGATACCGAGTCAAGAACAACGACATTGGGCGCTATGATATTCGAAAATGTGGCTCCGCTAATATTAGAAACAGAAGTACAACCCATAGAATCGTCGATGGTGACCTTGTAATTCAGGAATGCATGACAGATGATGATGGTGTCTGTAAAGTTCAGGCCTTTTGTGGAATCTATCTGGGTCCAGACATTCGCAGGATGTTCACAGTAGACATGGTACCATTTAAGTGAGGTGACAGGCAACGGGTTTGCAAGGGCGTTCCAGTTGAGAACCGCAGTTCCATTGCCAGGGTTGGTGACCGTTAAGAAGATGGAATGCAGCGTATCGATCGGAGGTGAAAAATTAAGTGTTCCCATCTGATAGCGTGTCTGTACGTAATAATATTTAGAAGCCCCATTCGCGTTTGCTCCCACATTCGTGTACGAGCTGGTGGTGTATGTAAAAATACTGTCCAGCTTGGTATACGGCCCTCCCGGGTTGTTCGAACTGTAGATAAAATAGCTGTTAAACTTGCCATCGGCGCTGATTGTATCGGGCAAGAACCAGGTTAGAATCACGTCACCGTTTGCCTGAACATTCAGGCAACGCAGACTAGGGGAAGGGACTACACGAACCGGAAGGCGGTTAAAGACTGGGTTACACACACCTTGACTCCGGTTGACCTCAACGGTTCCTCTACCCGATCTTTCAAGAACCGGAGTGGCTTGCAAAGCGGAAGAAACAGAAAAGAAGAAAAAAAGCAGAGAAAGAAAAACAAGTTTCTGCATGACATTATCCCTTGATCAACAAATATATGAAGATTCAATGACTTATCCAAATAAGTGATTTTCAGCGCAATCCCACACCTAAGTGGGTATCGGAAATAGGAAAAGGGTTCACAGACCGTATCTTCATCCCGGTACATGCTTTTATCGTGTTTTTAAAGCCAATGTATGCAATCGCTCTGATCCTGTTAGCAATTGCTATCTGGATCCGCAAAGCACAACATACTGAACTGACCGGACAATGGTTCTTGTCACCCAGACGTATTGGCAGCTGGCGCTCCGTTTCCAGCACACCCGTTGGGCTTATTGAAGACCCACGACCAACTCCGTCATCTGTCCTTCCTGGAGATATTTATTAGCAAGTGCCTGAAGATCAATAGATGTTATATTTTTAACGACCTGTACATACCGTTGATAATAAGTATAGTCCAGACCGTAATCATAAATGTTTTTAAATTTATCGGCCAGCGAAAAAGGCCCGTCTGCACTTCGGAGAAACGTGCCCAGCAAATAATTCTTCACCAGGATCAATTCTTCTTCGGGAATGAGTTCGTTTCGCAGACGTGCCATTTCGAAATAAATTTCGGTTAAGGCATCTTTACAAACGCTTACTCCTACTTCGGTTGAAATGAAAAAATATCCGGCCTGTTTCAGTGAAACGATGCCGGAACCAATCCCATACGTGTATCCCTTGTCTTCCCGAATATTCGACATCAGTCTGGAACCGAAATATCCGCCAAAAATGGTATTCAGTACCTGCATACCCATAAAATCAGGATCCATTTTATTGAACAGGAGTCTTCCGATACGGATCGCGCTTTGAACAGCATCTTTCTTTTCAACAAAATGTTTTTTGACCAGCGTTGATTGGATCAGTGCCGGTTGTTTTGCTGACGGCGTGTTCATGGAGGACCAAGTTTTATCCCCAAAATGGGTGTCGATCAGGAGATCCAGCTGGGGATCCATTTTTCCTGAAACAACCACATGACAACTGTCGGCCCGGTAAGCACGTTGATGAAAATGGAGGAGTTGCTGCCTGTCAAGCGTTTCGAAATCGCCCTGGCTCAGATAATGACCATACGGGTGCACATCACCAAATAGCAGTTGGGTAAATTTTTTCCGTGCAATGGTCGAAACCTTTGCCTCATCGGTCAGAAATTTTTGTTTTTTATTCTGAAGATAGGTATCAAATTCATGTGACGGGAAACTGGCGCTTTTTATCATTTCCTCCAACAGGGGCAAGGTATCACGCAAATGTTTATTTAAACAGAATAAACAAGCGGAAGAGAAATCAAGGGTCGATTCCATTTGCAAAAATGCGCCAAAGTAATCAATGCGCTCGGCCAGCTCGGAGGATGAAAAACGCCCGGTACCTTCATCCAACATATCATTCGTTCCGACAGAAACAAGCGGACCGGGCTGGCTGGTTGCCCCTGCGCCAGGAAAAATGAACTCAATCTTTACCAGGTCCTGCGTGCCAGCATCGATTTTAAAGAGCGGAATCCCATTTCCAAGTTTGATAGTTTTGGCCTCGGCGATAGCTACTTGATCAAGTGTTCCGAATGCAGGGGCATGTTTGCGGTCTGGCTGTTGAAGTGTGTTCATCTGTGTCGGGTTATTAAAAAGCTGTTCAGTATATGTATCTCCGTAGCTGTCGGACCGAGAATACGTTTCGATGAAATGTTCTTGTGAAGAGGCTCAGTGTTTCAGCGCTTGATAAAAGAGTGAAGAGCAATTTGTTTTTCGTAATACGGTCTGGGCGGCTTCCTGAATCTCGGCCCTGGTAACCGCCATGTACTTTCCTACCTCCAGGTTAATGCCTTCGGCATCACCCAGAAGTTCGAAAAGTGCCAGGGTCATAGATTTGTCGAGCACACTCGTTTCTCCAAAAACAATTGTCGATTCCATCTTGTTCTTTACTTTCTGAAGCTCCATATCTGAAATCAAATCTGTTTTTAGCTTTTCCAATTCATGGAATACTGCGTCTTCGGCTTGCTGAAAGGAAATTCCTTCGAGCAATTTCCCAGAAATCACGAACATCCCTTTATCAAGGTCGCCCATGAGGTAGGCGCTGATTTCGGAAAACAACTGATTGCTTTTTACAAGCGAATTGTACAAACGGGCAGAATTACCACGAGAGAGCAGATCGGATATCAGATCCATGACATGATACCCCTTTTCCGTTCTCGAACACATGTGAAAGGCCATGTACAGCGCATCACTGGGCACATCGCGCTGGACGCTAAGGTTCCTGTATTCGGTTTGTACAGGTTCGGGGGGCAGGTTGCGAACAGGTTTGGGCGTTGTCGGGATGGTACCAAACCATTTTTCAGTCAATTGCTTTATCTCACCAAATTGAACATTACCCGATACAACCAGGATCGCATTTGAAGGGGTATAGTGTTTTTTAAAGAAGGCTTTCACATCATCCATACGGGCATCTTCGATGTGTTTTATTTCCTTGCCTATCGTACACCAAAGATAGGGGTGTACTTTATAAGCCAGCGGACGGAGCAGCAGCCACACATCACCGTAAGGCTGATTGAGGTAACGTTGCTTGAATTCCTCGATCACCACACTGCGTTGAACTTCCAGGCTTTTCTCCGAAAATGCCAGGCTCAGCATTCGATCGCTCTCTAGCCAAAAACCGGTCTCGATGTTGTTGACCGGTAATGTCAGGTAATAGTTTGTGATATCATTAGAAGTAAACGCATTGTTTTCGCCCCCCACCCGTTGAAGAGGCTCATCGTAACTAGGTATATTTACGGATCCGCCAAACATTAAGTGTTCGAAGAGGTGGGCGAAACCTGTCTGGGCAGGGTCTTCATCCCGGGCCCCAACATCATACAGTATGTTTAAACAAGCCAGTTGTGTGGAAGTGTCGGAATGTACGATCACCCGTAGTCCGTTATCTAACGTAAATCTGTTAAATTTTATCATGAGAAGAATAAGTATGAATACATGAATTCCAGCATTGAACAGCAAGCAACCCGTGAAACCGTTCGTTCCGCTTGCGCGGTGAAATTACAAATTATCCCAAAATGAACAGTAGAAACGTAGTTCGCTACTGTTCAGCGCATTGTCCATCTGTGTGAAGGATTTGGGTTATCCCGCTGCTCCTGAAAGTTGGTGGCCTTTTCAGAGCGTTGGCATCTCCAACAGAATAATGCAGGATTATCCAAGACTGAGCGGAGCCTGGCTGGTCATGCGTGTAAAAAGGCAGCCCAGGCTCGGATAGTGGCATTCCATGATTTCAGGGAAGACAGACATATTCAGGCCCTTGTACCTTTGAAGGCAGGATTTAGAAAGAATGGTTTCGGATAATCGCTAGGAGAGATCCCAGAGCGAAAGCATGTACTCGGGGAACCGCTATGGGAGATCCCATAGCGGAAGAATCTGATCGCGGAATAGTTATGGGAGATTCCAGAGCAGAATTGTGTAGTCCAGTAGAAGCACTCTAAGTTCAAAGCGCTGAATGATAAAATCAGGAAGTCGCTTGAGGAAGGTTCAAGGCAAAAGCGTGTAAGAGGGAGGAGCATTTTCAGACGATTTTATTGCAGAAAAGTAATAGCTTTAGATGTCCCGATGCTTTTCATGAGCCGGCAGGAAACCATCCTGTACTCTTCATTCATGAATTCAGGCCCGAATTCGAAGCGTTGAAGTGAACAAAAAGTATGGATAGACTGAACGCTTCACGGTAAATCATAACGTAAGTATATGATCGGAAGGACAGGCCCATCGCTCTTACGCAGTCATTCCAGTTTCAAGGCAAGCAAATTGCACCGGGCCTCTTCATATTCGGTGATTATTTCCTGCACAATGGATGCGGCAGGTAAGATTTCACGGATTACAGCGCTTACCTGCCCTATTTCCAATTCACCTTCATCCAGTTTCCCTTCAAACATCCCGGCTTTAGCACGCCCCCGTCCGAGCAGGGTCGTCAATTCCTCGCGCGAAGCGCCACGCTGCTCGGCAAGCGCTACCTCAGTAAAAAAATCATTTCGGAGCAGACGCACCGGAGTGAGCTGTTTGAGCATCAGCTGTGTTTCACCCTCGGCAGCATGAACCACACGATCCTTAAAATTCAGGTGTGCTGATGATTCTTCTGAAGCCACAAAGCGAGACCCTATTTGCACACCCTCTGCCCCTAAAGCCATAACAGCCAACATCCCTTTTCCGGTTGCGATACCGCCTGCGGCCAGCAGGGGTATATGAATGGCCTCCCTGATCAAGGGCACCAGACAGAGTGTAGTTGTTTCCTCCCGGCCGTTATGACCACCGGCTTCAAATCCTTCGGCTACAATGGCATCTGCACCTGCATCTTCCGCTTTACGGGCAAATTTCAAGTTTGAGACAACATGAACAACTGTTATGCCGTTCGACTTTAAGATATCTGTCCAGGTTTTGGGATTGCCGGCGGAAGTAAAGACAATGCTTACTCCTTCTTCGACTATTACCTGAACATGTTTGTCAATATCGGGATAGAGCAAGGGCAAATTAACCCCAAAAGGCCTGGAGGTTGCTGCCTTGCATTTTTGAATATGTTCGCGTAGTATTTCAGGGTACATTGAACCCGAACCAATCAAACCCAAACCTCCTGCATTACTTACGGCCGAGGCCAGTTTCCAGCCGCTGCACCAGATCATACCGGCCTGAACAATAGGGTACTGAATTTTAAATAGCGCTGAAATCCGATTTTTCATCCTTGGATAAATTTGAGTGGACATCTTCCGGCCCGGAAAAGATAAGGGAGCCGGAAAAATCAAAGGTAAAAGTAGCTGATTTTCATTTCTCTTTACTGAAACTGTCAGGCCAGTGTTGCTTGCTCCGAACTCAAAACTGAGTGGCGAGCAATGTTCATAAATCGGACATCGGTAGGGTTAGAGCAATACGCCAAAATATTTTTCGACAAACAGTAGGAATTGTTCAACAATGGTGTACATTTGTACAATGAGAAGAGTTCTACTCATCATATCCGCTTTATCCATGCCAATGATTTCCTTCTCCCAATACAAATGGGATGTTGGAGTACAGGTTGGTGCAGGCAATTATATTGGTGATATAGGAGGAGGTGCAGGTCCTGCCCGTCACTACATCGCCGACATGAAAATGGGCGAAACCCGTACGGGTGACGGACTGTTTGTTCGGTACAAAATGTTTCCAAGTCTCTCCATTCAAGGCGGTTTCGCATACACACATGTTCAAGGAAGCGACAAAGATTCTCCATACGAAAACCGGCGGGATCGTAATCTTGACTTTCAGGACAATATTCAAGAAATAAATTTACTGGCTCAATATTACTTTTTCGAGATCAATGACCTCGGTCATACCTACCGTTACCGCAATGATTTTCGCGCTTATGCCGGAATAGGTGTTGCAGGTTTCCATTTCAACCCACTGTCACTTACCGAGCCTCCGGGTTATGGCAATACACCTGTCGCACTGGAGCCCCTGCAGACCGAAGGTCATGGCTATAGTTTATATGGATTTGCGATTCCAGCCCAGATCGGATTTTATTTCACTATCGAGAAGCGATACCGCATTGGGTGGGACATCACCTACCGAACCACCTTTACCGATGAGATTGATGATGTACATGGAAATTATGTAGACCCAGCTACACTCCCAGGCGGAGCGAATGGAAAATCAGCAGCATTCGCTGATCGAACTGGTGAGGTCACGTCAAACCCTGCCATTTTAAATAATTATGGATGGCTTAAGACCGGAGAGGGTTTGACAAATCAGCCAGGAGGCCATGCGAATGTACGTGGCTACAACGATAAAAATGATGATTATCTCACCACAACAATTAATTTCAGCTATGCACTGCGAGGCAAAAGCACTTACTACAAATCGCATTACGGAAGTATTTTCAAAGGCAAAAAATACAAGAAACGAAAATTCAGGGCTAAATTCTAAGACCTTTCAAAACCCTCCATCTGGAGGGTTTTTTTTATCTCCATCGCACTTCGAACAATTTTTAGTCCACGCCCCGTGGCTCACTGGAGCCTGAAAGCTTTCGTCCTTAAACGAGTGCGCCCATGAGGAGCCCCGGTTGTGTTTGTATTTCCATGTCTTGCCTTTATTTAGGGTTCACTCAAAAAGGCAGAACACGCCAGGCTTCCTTGCGTGTATTTATCAACCTATTAAAAGGTACGTTACCTGAATCAATTAGTAACCCCGCGCTTTAGCGCTACCGTGTACCCACATCTTTTTTATGATCATCAAAACCCCAGGCATCCCGCTCCGGAGCAGCGCGATGTCTGGGGTTGGGTGGAACCAGGATACGCCTTTCGTTATAAATCACGATGGATTAACAGCTATCAGAAAACCTGTGGGTACACGGTAGCCCTTGGGGGAGAGGCAGAGAGAAGTCAATAGATCGAGGTTATTAGAAATGTCCATTATTCAATCAAATTAACGGAAGTACAAGGATTTTTATGATAGTGTTGCAGAAAACAATAAAATTTAAAGAGTACGATCAAAGACAAGACTGGGTCACAGGGCAATCGCGTATGGACAGGATGCAAGGTTTTAAGCGCTGAGTTTTGATTTTATAACCTTTATCACCTGTAACCGGGTCTTTATCCTTTGCAACACACCCTTTATTCTTTGCAGTATATCCTTTATCCTTCGCAATACACCCATTAGAGATGCCCTTCATTTCCCCGATGTTTTTGCAGCGCTTCCTTATCAAGGCACCACGGAACCTTTGAAAGGCACAACGGAACCTGTGTAAGGCACCACGGAACCTGTGAAAGGCACCACGGAACCTGTGTAAGGCACCTCAGAACCTTTGCAAGGCACCACGGAACCTGTGTAAGGCACCACGGAACCTTTGAAAGGCACCCAGGAACCTGTGTAAGGCACCACGGAACCTTTGAATGGCACCTCAGAACCTTTGCAAGGCACCACGGAACCTGTGTAAGGCACCTCAGAACCTTTGCAAGGCACCACGGAACCTGTGTAAGGTACCTCAGAACCTTTGCAAGGCACCACGGAACCTGTGAAAGGCTCCAAGGAACCTGTGTAAGGCACCACGGAACCTGTGCAAAAGAGTCTGCTTTTCACTGACCTTGTCATTGCGTAAAACTGGTAAACAATCGGCTTATTAACTGTTCGCCTCTCTTTTCTAAGCGCAAATCCCCAAAAAGCATTGATATAGTTCGTTCGATACATCTGTTTTTGAGACAAATATAAGGCTCAAACTTGTGGGTACACGGTAGCGCTTTAGCGCGGGGTTACTTAGTTCGATACACTCCGTATTGAAAAAATCATTGAACAGAATGACTGTCTGAAACATACTGGCTGCAAGCCTTTTAAGCTAAATCAATACTTCTGCTTGTGCCAGTTTGACAATAACCCGGGATTTTGCATTTGCCGTGTAACAGGCTAATGCAACGTGCGTTAAGCCTTTTGTGTGTGTGCATCCCGGTTATCCCGCTGGGTGCATGTGCTGTCAGCCATTTGAGTGGGAAGGCCAATTCCTGATGAATAATGCGGGATAAACAAATGTAAGTGAATGATTGTGTGACGATTGGTTAATTTGAGTGAACCCTAATTACGAACGGATTTTGTGGAAACTCAGTTCTTGCAGTCGACGTGTCGGGTGCTACTGCATGGCAACCGCGTGTATTTACACAGTGAAAGCTGCATGTATAAAGGAGAAAGGCGTATTTACGAAAGGAAAGCGGTATTGACGGAGGCGAACCATGTATTTATGAAGGAGAAGGATGTATTGACGAAGAAGAAGCATGTATTTATGAAAGAGGAGGCTCTATTGACGAAGAAGAAGCATGTATTTATGAAAGAGGAGGCTCTATTGACGAAGAAGAAGCATGTATTTATGAAGGAGGAGGCTCTATTGACGAAGAAGAAGCATGTATTTATGAA
>Ga0206851_1019_pt1 | contig 60034 bp, 53 predicted proteins | sample Alteio_BWOrgCont_13_FD_152904 | JGI IMG/M metagenome (GOLD analysis project Ga0206851, IMG submission 152904) | Enriched cells from forest soil in Barre Woods Harvard Forest LTER site, Petersham, Massachusetts, United States -... | ecosystem: Environmental > Terrestrial > Soil > Temperate forest >... | reverse complement strand
AAAAACACTTACCTGTTTCGGAATAGCTGATACGATGAAGGCCGTTGTTACTTCGGGAACAAGTCCGTTCTCTTATTCCTGGAGCCATGTAACCCCTGTTTCTTCCCTTGGCGATTCTGCGATTAATACGAATACAGGAACTCCCGGCACCAAGACCTGGGGAGTGACTGTAACAGACATCAATGGTTGTAAAGGTGCAGCCAGTGTTACGATTCTTATTAATCCATTGCCAACTGTTACCATCATCGGCACGAATCCTATCGTACCGGGTACCAAAGATACGCTTACCGCTGCCGGCACCGGCACATCGTATCTCTGGAGCACAGCATCGCATGGCATCAGCGACACAGTCATCGTTGCTCCGCTTGTGGCAACCACCTATACCGTTACAGCCACGTTAAACGGTTGCTCCACAACAGCCACGTTCTCTTTAAATATGTCGACTGCAACCGGTATCAGCTCCATTCCTCCTGCTTACGTGAATGGGGAAGTGTATCCTAACCCTGCAGGGCAAACCTTGTTTATTAAATTTGATGTAGAAGGCGCTCCGAAACAAGCCAACGTAAGCATTTTCGATATCAGAGGAAAAGAACTGATGAGCATGCAGGAGGAGATCGGTTCAAATGCACCGCTCCCGATAGATATAGCTTCCTTGCCTGCAGGTTTATACTTTGTTAAAGTTGCAATGAATGGATCGAGCCAGGTGGTGAAATTCGTGAAACAATAATTTCCACCAACCCAATAAACAAAAAGGCTGCCCCAGAGAGGGGCAGCCTTTTTTGTGCACGCTCCGGAAAACAGCATGTCTTCAGGAAGCTCTGGCAAATAGTAAAAACGTTTGTAGAAGTGGAAAGCCTTTGCTAAAGCAGGAAGGCCAGGATACCTTGGTTCGGGTCCTGCCCTGGTCAACCTTCCGGAGGAGCAGGAAGAGTTGCGCGAACGGGTGAGTGCACTATTCCTCAAACGGAATGAGTGGCCTCTTCCCGATGCTTTGGGCCAACACCCTGTTTTAAGACCATTCTAATCGTTTTTTACCGAAGCTGGCACAGCTCTTGTTCTCTCACCGGTATAAATCAATCTCCCTTTTTCATGATAACAGACAAACTTGTTCCGGCATTCATGTGTTTCATCTTTTATACATTCACAGCCACGGCTCAAAACCAGGTTTCTGACAGCACGGTCAAAAAAGAACGTGAGCGATTGAGCGGTTATATGATATCCGGGGGATTTGGCTACACCTCGCTCTCGCCCGGCGCCAGCAATTCAATCAATAGCAGTTTGCAAAACAACGGTTTTGCCCCCATGACCACCGATCTGATCAGCTGGAACATAACCCCGATCAATGCCATGGTGAGAAATGTGGTGTTCGAGGTTGATATAGAAGGGCAGGCGCAGCGCAACGCCGTATACAACACCTCCCGGACTACCACTTCGGGCACCGGGGTAAGGCTCGAAATAGGATATGTCTTGCTGCATAATCAACACTATGTATTTTATCCCGAAGCCGGGGCGCATATCGGGGGCATGGATGTTCATTCGCATCAGGGTACCAACCCCGTATTGGATGTATCGGCAACCAATACCTATACGGCATTTGATTTCTCCTTCAATCTCGACCGGCAGAGCTCGATCATCAGCAAACACGATTTCTGTTCGAGCAAAACCCCGTTCGGGAAGCTTTTTTCCGGAGTGGTAGGGCTTACCGTGGGGTACTCCCTAAGCCCCTATAACTCTTATTGGAACGACAACAACATTGATATTTACACCAAGACCAGCAATAATGTCAATTTCCTGACCAATGTGGTTGGTGAAAACAATGCAGCCTCTATGTCCATGTTTTATATCAAGCTCAGGATTGGTTTTGGGTTGTGCATTAAAAATTAACCTGCGCGCCCAATCTGTATCTAAACCTGTATTCCGATAACGAGGATGTCGTCCACCTGTTCCAGATTTCCTTGCCAGCTTTCAATGGTTTGTTCAAGACTATCCCGTTGTGCGGCTAATGGCTGATGGCTAAGGGCTAAGAGTTTAGCCTTAAACTTACTGTACATATACTTCTTTCCCTTAGGCCCGCCAAACTGATCTGCATAACCATCGGTAAAAACATACACCAAATCGCCCTTTTGTAAGTTTATGGTATGATTGGTAAACGAAACGTCTTCCCTTGGCGACCGGCCAATGGCTATTTTGTCGGCATCCAATTCCATCGCAGTGCCGTTTCTGATGATGATGGGCTCGTTATAGGCCGCAGAATATTCAAGTACTGTATTTCTTTTGTCGAATGACAATAGAATGCCATCCATTCCATCTTGTTGCCCATTCTGCGAGATGTTTTCAATCAATCGTTTGCGCACATGATTCAGTACTTCATTGGGTTTGGCAAGGCCCTTTTCGGTGATGGATTCATTTAAATACGACATGTTCAGCAGGCTCATAAATGCACCCGGAACGCCATGTCCTGTGCTGTCACATACGGCAAGATAAAAAGTCTCTGCTTTTTGGGTGGCCCAGTAAAAATCTCCGCTGACAATATCCTTTGGTTTGTATAATATAAAGTATCTGGGCAAATTGGCCCCCAGTAATTTATCAGACGCCAGGAGGGCCTTCTGAATACGCTTTGCATAGTGTATTGAATCCAGGATTGCCTTTTGTTTTTCTTCCACCAATACTTTTTGTTGGGTGATTGTCAGGTTGTCCTTCTTTTTCTCGCGGTAGCCCCGATACACAAAAAAGACCAGGGCCATTAACAGCGCAAAACCTGCAATAAAGAAATCGCGTATCACCACCTGTTTTTTTCGTTCCTGCTCACTGATGATATCTTTCCTTTCCTGTTCTGCTTTTCCTGCTTCTTCCTTTTGCTTAAACTCATAATTCATTTCTGTCTGCACCGTTTTTTTTGTGTTTGCATCATTCAGGAGACTATCGCGGTAAACAATGTGTTTTTTATAATCAGCATAGGCCATTTTGTAATTTCCGGTCAGGCTGTCGAGGTAAGACAAACTGTTGTAACTGTTTTCAAGCTGGTCGATAGCCCCAATGAGGGTGCAAAGGGCAATGGATGAATCGAGGTATGATTTTGCAAGCGGGTATTTATTGAATTTAATATAGAGCTCACCTATATTGCTCAGATCGCGGGCAATGCCTTCTTTGTCCCCAATCGCTCTTTGTATCGTCAGGGCTTTGACGGTATACTCCATTGCCTTGGGGTAATTGTTTTGCTCGGCATAGATGCTACCCAAATTGCCCTCATTGATTGCGATCCCGTATTTATTCCCTATTTCGGTATTTAAGGCCAGGGCCATCGAATCATATTCCAACGCCTTTGTATAATTCTTCATGTTGTCGTATAACGCGCCCGTATTGCCATAATCAACGGCTATATCGTTTTTATTTCCTAAAATCTTTTCTATTTCCAGGGCTTTATTAAAGTATTCGAGGGCTTTGTTCAGGTCATTCTGGGCGTAATACACAATCCCGATATTCCCAAAACAGGCCGCATAATGTCTTTTGTCGCCCAGTTGCTTCTCTATCTCCAATGCTTTAAAATCATACTCAAGGGCTTTTGAAAAATCGCCGCGTTTATAATAAATTACACCTAAATCTTCCAGGGCATTCGATAAACCGCTTTTATAACCCATTTTTTCGGCCAATGTCTTTGCCCCTTTTGAATAGATCATGGCTGTGTCGTATACGCCCGTGACCCAGAACCGGTAACTTAACTTGTTCAGCGTTTTTACTTTGTTTGTATCCTCCTGTTCTGTTTTCAGGACATGCCTCAACGAATCGATGATATGCCGTTGGGCTGTAAGATGCAGTGAGGCAATAAGGAGGAAAAGAATAAACAGAAGCTTTGTTTTCAATGCAAGAAGGTATTTGTGCCGGATGAACATACGAATGAGGACAGGGATCTTTTGTATGACCCGTTCTCGCCCGAAGGAAGGGGAGAACAAGGATGACTTCAGACGCCCAAAATTCGGGATAAAAGTAACACAAAATGACAATTTGCTCTTCTTCCTCGTTCATTACCATGCAGACAGCGCCTTATCCGCCAAGAGCTGCTGAACGTCCTTTTTCAGAGCATTGGGATAGCATTTGGGTAGCGCTTTAAACTTATAGTTGCATTTCACGGGCAATTTTTCTTTAGAAGGGTTAAGAAGCGCTTTCTTCTGTGCGTGCAGGTTTTCATAAGCCGACAGAGGTCAACCCTGGAAATTAACATATATTAAGGAAATAAGTAGTCTTATCGATTCACTGTCCAGCAGGTAATCAGCAACTTTGTTTCGTCAAATAGAATCTATCACACAATTTGTAAAGTAGAATCAGATGAAAAAAAGCTACGTAATTGTATTTGTTATCCTGATGTGCATAACAAGCGGATATGCACAAACCTGGTCGATAGATAAGACACATTCCAATGTCGGGTTTGCCGTTAAATACCTCACCGTTGCCAATGTGGTTGGAACATTTGTCTCGGTTGATGCAAAAGTCAGCGCAGCCAGCCCCGATTTTTCTGATGCATCGATTGAATTAAGCGCAGATGTGAACAGCATCAATACCAATCAGGAGGGGCGCGACACCTATTTAAAAGGAGGGAATTTCTTTGATGCCAAACAATTTGCTGTAATTAGCTTTAAAAGCAGCTCTCTGAAACGGATTAAAGAGAATGAGTACAGCCTTTCGGGCTCGCTCACCTTACATGGCATTACCAGGCCTGTGGTATTTAACCTGATCTATAACGGAACTGCGATAAACCCATTTAACAAGAAAACGGTAGCCGGATTTAAAGTGACCGGAACCATCAAACGATCGGATTTTAATCTGGGTGCAGACCTGCCTGCCCCAACCCTGGCCGATGAGGCGCAATTAGATGCTGATCTATTCTTAACTAAAGACTAAAACACTTTCATCTGACCTAAAGCTCAATGTCATTTACATTGTTGGGCATATCTGCCAAAGGTCGTACTTGCAGTTCTGAAGGAAAAGCAGCACATTTGTTTTCTAAAACAGCATAATATGGAAGTAGAAGAAATCAAGAGATTCATGGAGAATGGCAAATGGACAAGCATTGCTCCGGAAATTCGTCCGAGCGGCATTAAAAATGCCGATGGCACCCTAAAGCCATTTTATTTGTCAAGGGTTTTTAAATACATCGAGGGAGATAAGTTTGAACTCTCGGTGATTAATTCGGCAGATGCCTATGGTAAAGTGCCGTTGGTAAAAATGAATATTAAAGGCCGTATGGTTTGGCAAGGTCCTCATCCGATTGCAGACGGTGCGCAAAAAGTAGATTTCATAGCCGATGAGGGGTATGAAGTAATTCCATTGGTGCAAGGATTTGCCGATGCCATGAACAAATTGGCAGGCAAAGAGTACAGCAAATGGGAAGTGAACGGCCCGCAAAGCATTTTTAAAAAGGCTTTCGCCCCATTCGGGCTGGTTGAAGGGCAGATTTTTGCCGAAAATGATTTGGTATATATATTCAACGACATGATGTTCTGGGGTGCACGAAATATTGATGGCCGTGGTTTTGATAAAGAAGAAAACAGACCAACAAATCTGCAAATACCATTGGTACGAACGAGTTAGGTTAAATTGCAAAAAAAACGCAAAACCAATGCTTCGCCCGAAGGGGCAAAGCCCTCCGCACAGCCTTCCCTTCAGATAGAGATAAACGATTGAGGCCGAAGAACGCGTGTGATACCGGTTCGTTTAGTGTCTGTATTTTTAATGTCATACCGGCCGAAAGCCCGGACAGATTGTTCATTTTAATTTCGAAATCAAGCAATGACCCCAATCTTCTTTGCAAAGCCGTCTGATCTTCGAAAATGGTTTCTTAAAAACCACACCACAGAAAAAGAGCTGCTGGTTGGCTTTCATAAGGTTCATACTGCTAAACCCAGTGTGTCGTGGCCGGAGTCTGTCGATGAAGCGCTTTGCTTTGGTTGGATTGACGGAGTACGGAAGTCAATTGATGAATACAGCTATTCTATCCGTTTCACGCCAAGAAAACCGAAAAGCATCTGGAGCGCCATCAATATTGATAAGATTGAAGTCCTCAAAACCAGGGGACTTATGCTGCCTGCCGGAACAGCAATCTATGAAAAGAGGACAGAGGCAAAATCAAGAATATACGCCTATGAGACCGAGGTCATAAAATTGGCCCTTGCTTATGAGAAAAAGTTAAAATCAAATAAAAAGGCATGGGCTTATTTTCAGAAGGCCGCTCCCTCGTATAAGAAACTGGCTGTCTACAGGATCATGAGTGCGAAACAAGAAGCAACCCGTACCGCCAGGCTGGATGCATTGATATGTGCATGCGAAGCAGGGAATAAATTCTGGTAATCATGCAAAGTAAATAAAGAGGATGATTCTGCCCAACTTGAGGTTCCATTTTGGATGATCAAGTTTTCAAATCCAGTCGTTTATACTAAAAGGCCCCGGAACCACCGGCTTCGTTTATGAATCCGGAAACAATCCCGCAAGGGTTTCCATGGCGATGAACATTTTTTTACTGTCAGGCAGCAGGATGCCGAGATGGAAGAGGAGCGGGGGACGGAATCGTTGTGCAGACGGCAGACTTGAAACAAAAAACCTGCAAGTAAATCACTTGCAGGTTTTTAATAGCACAGGATACTGGCTCTTGCCAGAAAATTACTGAACGCTGATACGCTCCACCGCTTTGCCGGTGGCGTTGCTTACTTCGAGCAGGTAAAGACCTTTAGGCAGACCGGTAGTGTTTACTACCCAGGAGCTGAATCCTTCGGTCACATCGCGTTGTTCCTGATAGATCACGCGTCCGGTCAGGTCTTTCAAAGCCAGGATAGAGTTTTTTCCTTCTTCAACCGTGTTGATGGAAACGGTAAATGTTCCGTTGTTCGGGTTTGGGAATACTTTGAAGTTGCTGAAGTTGTTGAATTCCTGGATGCCTGCTGTGACATGGATAGAATCGATGTCGGCCACGAAGCGGGGCTCGATCCAGTTGGCATATTCAAAGTGGATCACACCGGTGATGTTATACGTCTTGCCAATGCTGAAGGGATAGGTGTAGATGATATTGTCTACCGTGTCGATGCCAGGACTTGCATCTTTGAATACATACCAGGCCTGGGCAGCATTGTAGCGGACACAGCTCGTGTTGTTTACCTTGATGAGCATACCTTCCCACTCTTCGTTCTGGATGTTTGAGTACGTTACGACAATAGGTGTGGGGATGGGGTTTCCATGAGATACATCGTTTAAGTACACAATGTTTTCCATTTCCGTTTCATTGTAATATTCGTCTACCAGTCCGGAAAAAATAATACTGTCGCCCATGGCAACGGTGTGCTGACTGTCGTACACATACAAGGCTGCCCACGAAGTTGCTCCGGTGGTTTCTACGAAATATCCATAGCCGAACACGGCTGTAACGATACCGGCTGTGGTTACAACCTGGTTGTTGTAGGGAGAGTTTGCAGGCACCGCAGTGGTGTATTGGATGTTGTAAAGTGATTGGAAGGGAGCGGTTCCGGCAACGCGGATGGTTACGCTGTCAATATCCACATTTCCGCTTGCAGCCAGGGTGTTTTTTACAGCAAACAAGAACTGTGCATTGGCGTTGGTGCTGTCAGCCAGGAGGGTTTGTGTGTACAGGGTCCAGGTTGGCGAAGCAAGTGTAATATAGGTGTTACTGTATTCATATCCGAAACCGTTGGCAGCTGTAACTCCTGCCAATCCGGTACGCAGACTGCCTGAACCACGCGCCCAGAAACGAACAGAATAAAGTGTACCGGCTGTTATTGCAACCGGCTGGGAAGAGAAACGTTTGGAGCTGGCGCCTGGGTTAACAAGCTCCACGCAGGAAAGACCGTGATAAGGAGTAACGGTACACTGGTTTACGCTGTCGGGGGTAGTCGTGCAATTGGTTTTTGATCCGTTCCATCCGGCAACGGTGCCAGAGGTCCAGGTTTCAAAGTCGCTTTGCAATACAATTTGGGCGCCGACAGTATTCGCGAACATTCCGAAAGCCCCTGCAAGGATCAGTAATTTTGTTTTCATTGGGTTTTGTTGGTTTGATGGTTTATGACCATACCCGATTAAATAACATGAATTGTCAGTACAGACAAGACCGGTAAATAAAAGGGCTGATTGGGGCGCAATTTGGTGAAAAAATGGGGAAACACAAGCTTTTTGGACGTTAGATTGCTGTTAAATCTCGGCAAGGGGCAAACACGCTTGAACGAACAACTCTGCTATACTATCGTTTAATCTCTTCGGGACCACAAAAAAGCAAACGGCAGCAAAAATAGATTTCCTGCCGTTTCTTTTTGTGCGCCCGGCATGGGCGATGATTCCAGGGTGTAAGTCCCGAACACATTTGGTAGCAGGAAGTGTCAGCAGAAGACAAGGGTGTCCTTCGTGAGAAGGAATCTGAAGGAAGTCAAATGCAAAGTTCCGGCCTGACGAACAGAAATTGTATCAGGCAGGTTTAGAGGGACGAGTTGGCGCTGATCTGAAGAGAAGGCTGTGCGGCGGGGATCAGTGCCGGCGCCAAAGCCGACCCGTTCATAAAGAATATGTATATTTGTGTATGTACCGTCTTAACCGAAATGCATTTAAGATGCAGAAGTTTCAGGAAGCCTCTGATCAGGTGAATTATTGGCTCTCGAAGACCGAAACTGAACGCCTGAAAGCAGCTGCATACCTGAATAGCGTTGCCTACAACTACCCGTCAGACAACCCTCCCCGCTTGGATAAAACGGTATTCCATATCCGACACAGGGACAATGACTAATATCTTCAATCCCGATTTTCAGGATTTTATTCAGGCCCTTAACAACAACCAGGTTAAATATATTCTGGTCGGGGGCTATTCCGTTATTCTTCATGGATATTCAAGAACGACAGGAGACATGGATATCTGGGTAAAAAAAGACCTTTCGAACTACCGGCTTATTGTGAATGCATTCCTTGAATTCAAAATGCCTGTTTTTGATATGACGGAGGAGAATTTTCTTCACAACCCCGACATAGACGTTTTCACCTTTGGCCAGGCTCCTGTATGCATTGATTTAATGACCAATGTGAAGGGTCTGGATTTTGATGTGGCTTATGCTCATTCGCAAGTACATTCTATCGAATCATTTTCTATTCGAATTGTGAGCTATCAGGATCTTCTCCTCGCTAAAGAAGCATCCGGAAGACCTCGTGACCTTGATGATCTTGAAAAGCTAAGAAAGAAATGAACGTAGCTTAAGCGTTTAACTCCCAACCCGTCAGAGCTCCTGTTCATCCTTCCATCCAAAAGTTGGCGCTGATCTGAAGAGAAGGCTGTGCGGCTGGGATCAGTGCCGGCGCCAAAGCCGCCCCTTGTCCAACGCATGAGCGATGCAAAAAAGCAGCCCTTTAAAGTGAATGCTTTACGCTTAGATCCGTCTTCCGGGGCGGACGGATCTAAGCGCAAACGGATCTCGCCGATCACCGTTGGCGCTGTTCTGACAGGCTGACGGTGTGAATGGGAACAGTGCCTTCGTCAGCCTCAGGCTGACGAAACCAAGCGCAAAGCATTGAGTTCACCCTCGGCGCAGCTTCAGACTGGCACCATAGGTGAAGGAGAAGGAAGAACTGTGAGAACGGAGGATGTCTTATTCCTGGCTATGGTTATAAATCCGTTCGGTGAGATCGTCAACGCTCAGACGATCATCATCAACACGCAGAGGATCATCGTCAACGCTCAGCGGATGTTCTTCAACACCTTGATGATGATCTTTACCGATTACAAGATCATCATCAACGCTAAGATGATTATCATCAACCCTCAAAAGATCATCATCAACGCTAAGATGATTATCGTCAACGCTCAAACGATCATCTTCAACTCTCAAAAGATGATCATCAGTGCTAAGAGGATCATCGTCAACCCTCAAAAGATCATCATCAACGCTGTGATGATTATCATCAATGCTAAGCAGATCATCATCAACACTCAGCAGATGATCTTCAACCCACAAAGGAACTCCTTTTGGCACAAAAAAAAGCCGTTACGATATGTAACGGCTTGATTTGGCATAAAATGGAGCGAAATGCGCCATTTTTGGAGGTCCCGTGCGGATCATCAAGCCTGGCGGCTTGATGATCCGAAAAATGGAGCTGCTCCAATAAAATCCCAGGTCTTCGGCCTATCGTGCTTTTTGCTTTTCGGGCTCCTTCAAGTCAAAAACTTGACTCGCCCGAAAAGCAAAAATCCCGTCCGACTTTGTCGGATGGGATTTTATTGGAGGTCCCGTGCGGATTCGAACCATCCCTTCTAATTAATTGGAAACAAATATATTACACCACTGGCTGCACCTTTACTGAAACGTGGATGAAACAATTAGATTTTCTGAATCAACTCCAATTAGATTTCCATTTTCTTTATTAAAGAAGATAAAATAAGAAAATATTAATTTTACTTTCAGCGATTAAAGTAAATTATGAATATCTTTGTTTTACTTTCACCAAATAAAATAGTACGTTGGATATAAAGCTATATAAATCCGGACTCTGGCTACCAGGAACAGGTTATAAGTATTTTTTGCCCTCAAATATAAACCAAACTTATACCTGGGCAGACACCAAGTTAAATGAACTATTGGAGCAAGCATCATTAAAACTCGGTGAATTGAACGCGGTTGCCCGTTTGGTGCCGGATGTAGATATGTTCATTCGAATGCATGTATTGAAAGAGGCGGTAGTGTCGAGTAGAATTGAAGGGACACAAACCCATATGAGCGAGGCTATTCTTGATAAAAAGGATATTAATCCTGAACATCGAGACGATTGGCAAGAAGTCGATAACTACGTAAAGGCAATGAATTATGCACTTAAATCCCTAAAACACATTCCGCTATCAAATCGATTACTCCGTGAGGCTCACGAGTATTTGATGAGGAGTGTCAGAGGAGCACATAAAACACCTGGTGTTTTTCGAACAAGCCAAAATTGGATAGGCGGCGCAAGCATATCCGATGCCGTCTTCGTTCCTCCTGTTCACTCAGAAGTTCAAAATTTAATGGGGGACCTCGAATTGTTTCTTCATAATAAAACAATTGAAGTCCCTCATCTGATAAAAATTGCTATTGCCCATTATCAGTTCGAAACTATTCACCCTTTTCTGGATGGAAATGGGCGATTAGGACGATTAATGATTCCTTTATACTTAGTCGAAAATAAGATACTCAATAAACCATTACTATATCTCTCAGAATTTTTTGAACGAAATAAAAATTTATATTACGACAATCTAATGGCTGTCCGTACAAAAAGCGATTTGCGGCAATGGTTACTTTTTTTCCTGGTTGCCGTGAAGGAAACCGCGGAAAAATCCAGTGAAACGCTGCAAAAAATAATTTCCATTAAAAACAAGACAGAGAAGACTGTGATCCTGGATATGGGAAGAAAACTAAAAAGTGCCCAGGCACTTTATGATCATTTATTTTCAAAACCTGTTTTAAATGCCTCTGAGGTCGCAAAAGTGACAGGACTAACCCCCAAAGCAGCGAATGACTTAATTAATGACTTCATAAAAAAGGGGATTCTCAAAGAAATCACTGGATTTCAGAGAAATCGATTATTTGCTTACGAAAGCTACTTAATTCTCTTTGAAAAAAGAAGATAACCAACCTCATGGTTCATTTTAATCTAATGTTTCTTGGGGTGCTGGGGCTGTCGTCCGAATCAATCCACGATCTGTGACCCGGATTGATTTCCAGACATCTGTTTACTGGAGTGATTATTATGGCAGCACCTTTATTTAGCTAATATAACCCGTTCCTGGAATCCTTGGCAGAGAGCACGGTGGTTCGTGGAAAAGCCAACCTTTGATGAATTCATCGCAAGGAGTTAGTCCACGAACCAGAAAATAATATATGTTTTATTGCATTATTACCGTATATTTATGGCTCATCACTTCAAATATCATTTTGTAGATCCAGCGATTAATATTGGAAATTTTATCCTGTTGTAGAGGGCAATTTTGACAAGAACAGCCGATGAAATTAGCAGTGTGTTTACAAAAGCAACTTTCTCGCTGACTGGGAGGTTAAGGGAGGTTATTGCCATAATTTTAATTACAGTTCACTAAAGAAAAATGAAACAAACAGCAAATCGAATCACACTCTTCGTCGTAATAATTGCTTGCTCAGTGATTGGGATTATTACTTTGGTATCTGCAGATGGGACGGTGGGATCGGCAAAATTAAACGATGCAGGAACAGAACAGATATTAAGCAGCAAAGTGGATAAGCTGGTCAGCACCCCTACTGTTGATCCTGGTAATCCTGATTCTACAAAGGCATACTAGTATGACTGATATCCGCGATCTCCAACGAACCGGAAATAATATAAACTAACGTATGCTCCGGCACGAATTGCTCGCCTTTGCTGCTTCTTGAGAAGTAACACGAATATTGTATCGGTAGTTTTTGCATCATTGTTTATATTATTTCCAAAATTAATCTCTTATTCCAAATCCTCCGATACTTTGTTATTTTAAATAGAATGGTTTGCGTGGAGCAATGCGCATCCTTTCATCTATGCTTTCAGCCAGCCATTGAAAATATTCACAAAGGAAAGGGTCGGGCCGTTTCCTGCGTGAATCCTCTATCATGACTTTATACTTGTTCCAGGCAATTGAAACCAGTGAACCGATCGTTTTATCCACGAGCTCGATATTAATAAGCCGCTCTGCGACAAGAATGCCGAGCGATTCCATTTCCTGTGCAAACTGTGTGATAATAACCCCTTCGTGCGGGGGAAGCTTTTGCCAGTCCTCGTGCGTAGGAGGTATATCATGTGCTGTAACGTAATTCATGAGTTCAGAAAATTCACGTGTATTGAAATTACGCATTGCCTCCAGGGTAAGCCTTTCCTGTCGGTCGCGTGTCGATGTCCTGACCTGTGCGATTCCAAACACCAAAGCAATGATGGCCGACACTGTGAGTGCGATATTGGCGATAAGTGTGATTGTTTCAGAAGTCATATCCTTGCTGTTTTAATTGTTGATTTAATAAATGAAGAATTAAAATTTACTTTCCATTATTCGATGATAGCTTTGGGTTCCAGGTATTCTTCCAATCCTAAAATACCTCCCTCTCTTCCCATACCAGATTGCTTAAACCCTCCGAAAGGCGCTAAGGGGTCATGATTTAAGGTGTTGATGAGCACCCTGCCCGCATTTATCTGTGAAGCCACTTTCCTCGCTCTTTCCTGGCTGCCCGAGCTGACATAGGCCAGCAATCCATAGATGGTGTCATTGTAATTGCTTCAGCGCCGCTTTGATCACGTCTTCCCTTTTCATGGTCTTGTTTTTTGAGATTTTTGTTTATTTACATTATTTCTTATCTCGAGTGTAGCAGATGATTTCCACCCGGCTGCGGGAGAATCTGAGGAGATTTCCTAAGCACCTGGAATCCAAGGCGTATATTTTAGGTATCGGATGGGCTTGAAACGGGCCACCGTAGGAGCTTTTAGCCCACGGCTGGATTGGCTTAGAAGAGCGTAGTTTGCTTCCCCGGTGAGCCCGGATTGCTTTTTGGAGGTCGGTTCGGTAGCATGTAATCTTTCCCCGGCTCTGATATTCCTATCAGTGCGCAGAGGAAACCACTAACCTCTTTAATTCGGAATTCACAACCTCCTCATTATATCTTAAAAATTTCTGTATAAACTACTCTAGCCATCGTCTCTGTTCTTTTTACTATCTCTTCAGGACCCCACTTATCAGCGTTTTGTATTAGGCCATCAACAAAAACAAGAGTTTGAGCCAAAATAGCTTTCTTATCAAGGAACTCCTTATTATCGAGTTTACCATTTAAATCCTCGTCAACTAAAATTAAATTTCCAATCATTCCAACCACATCATCGTGTTCCTTGCTCTTCTTTGCTGGATTTTGCGGCAGTATATGCTCAATGGTCATCCGATCATAATGGATAGCTGCGCCCTTATTATTAGCTGCTTCATCCATTTTTGAGAGAGTATAGTGGATGATTTTTTTGTTCTTTGTATAGTCATTCGTGAACCTTAAAGTTTTGAAATTCACAATAAATTCCTCTAGGGTTGGCAACTTTTCCCTCATTTTTTCTTTTAGCTCTCGAATTGCCTTAATTCTTTCATCCACATCAGCTCCTAATGACAGCTTACGGGAATGAGTAGAGTACATGGAAGAAATACCACCAGATGATCGCTGTGAAGTTATAGCGGTGAAGATATAATGGAAATGTTCTACGGCCATTATGCCCTCCATAGCGTGCTTATACTTTAAATGATCCAAATAATATTCACGCATTATAGCCAAAACCATTGGCGTTTGTTGCGTAACACGAAAGCTATTTAATGCAGATAACGATCTTTTAAGCTCAAACTCGTTTTTATTCCAACTTTTCGACTCTGGATCGAAGATATCCTTGTATGTTGACGAGTCAACAACAAGCTCATCAAGGAACATTTTCGCATTTTCAGATCCGCGCACTTCTGCCTTCAGTTTCTTAAACAAGGCGTTCATTGACGTGTACCCATACTTAGAAAGCCAAACATGAAGTAGAAATGTATCAGTATCTAACTCAGCCGATGAGCTTTCTATAACTCCTCGAATTTTGTTCCACTTTTCCTTCGTCATGTCGGCCTTATCATTTGTACTTTTGACAAGCTTAGTCAAGTAATTTTTGGCCAAATCAGTAACACTCAAATCCTTTCCACGAGTGTTAAGTGTTTCAAAAATCGTATAGGCGTCGTCTTCATCGTCAAGCTCAATATAAATAACCTTGAGTTTTAAAATCTTATCCCTTACTTCTGTCAATTTCTTCTGGATTTCAGCACTGAGATTCTCTTTCGCAATTTGCCTATTACTTTTAATCTGTTTGACGATTGCGTGCAAGTAATAATTTATTAACTCAAATCCCGCCTTCAAATTTTCTTCTTCGCTTCCAAGCTGGACATCGATATCCGGGTCATCAAATTTCTGAATATATTCCTGGAGATATGGGTATGATGTTTCCGTTTGCAGTATGAATTGTTTTTTATTGCTCAAATCAACACGCTCAACAAGGTTATGAACCCCTCTGGCCAAATCCTCAAGGCCTTCCCCGATGTAACAATCTCGGATAGAACATAGAATCATCGTGAGGGTCGTCAGACGTTGCTGGCCATCGACAATACCGTACAACCCTTGATTTGTTTTGTACACTACAAACGACCCTATAAAATAATCTATCTCACTCCCCATTACAGTATCATTCCAGAACTCGTTTATATGTTCTTTTTCCCATGAATATGGCCTCTGAAACCTTGGGATATTATAATATCCAGTTTCAAGTACTTGTTTTATGTCCTTGTCAATACAAATTATTTTCATGGGCAGATGATTATTGTTTAATCCAACATATAGTAACCGCGTCGAACACCTTATTACGCTTTCACTTCCAACAACAAGGTTATTTGTTTCTTAAACCAATTAGTTGATGTTAAGAGTTCAAATGGTAAGTGGTGTTTCACAAGTATTTCTCTCTTAAAGAATCTCTTCATGTCAAATGATTTTAAGAGAACTTCAATGTCATTTGAGCTTAGATTATTAATTATCTCCGTGTCATCTTTGTCTTCAAATTTATCCTCGGTTATTTTAAACTCTTGATATCCTCGCCGGGATGTTTTTATTATTGTCAGAATTCTATCTCTTTGCTCATCGCGCTGCTTAAATATTTCCGCGATATATTCAGTGACAGATAACCCGGGGAGTTCCAGTTCCTTTATATTATCTGGATGATATAAGTAGTTTTCGAAACAGTAGTAATCTAATATGATATAGTTTTTATGTTTAGCTTGCAACTTCGCTACTTCATTCGTGGTCAAATAATCACGATCTCTTATTCCAAAGGCAGTAGGGTTTGAAACTACCTTAATAAAAACTCCAGCACTATTATTTTCCGGAAAAAAGCTTATGCCTTCAAATCCAAGCTTATTAAACTGTTCCGCATTTTGATTTTCGCAAAACACAACAACATTACCTACAGCCACTGGAATCCTAATCTCGTTAAGCTCCTTAGCTATTTCCTCCCTTCTCTTGGAGAGCTCTGACATTTTGTTCACATCCAATAGACCTGCTTCCATATTCTCGTAAGCTTTTTTGTAATACAGTTGCTTATTACCGGATAAAAATGCGTTCAGTCTAAATGCAAGTTTTCGCTTCTCTCCCTCAAATAACGTCGATGCTCTTTGGCGCAATTTTTCAAAGTCTTCCATTCTTGCATCCAGCTCAGCGATCACCGACTCTTTTTCTCTTTTCCCGCTTTCGCTTTCTTTGATTCGAAATTGAATTACGGATCGCATGTGTTCTTCAATAAGCTTCCTTTGTCCAGAGCTTAAATCGTCTATTTTTACTGCAAGAGAATCGAACCCCCTCTTTAGATTCGTCAACTCGCCTTTGAGTTCCAAGTTTATGACATCCTTTTCAGCCAACTTGCTTTTTGAGCTCTCGTATAGTTTATAGACTTCCTCTTTTATTAGCTCAGCATTAGCCTGGGTAGTATTCGATGGTTTTATTTTATGTCTTATTGCTTTATTTGTTAAAATCTCCGAAACCAAATCTACGCTGTATTCTTTACTGTCTCCATACTGCGATAGTGATTTCAGGATCTCAACACTTACCTTTTCTGCCTCCAAGTCAATCTCATGAAACAAGAATGGCAATCTAAAGTTCTCGAAGATCGCATTCTCAAATTTCTCACTCCTTGGTGCCCAAAACTGTAGCATTGAAATAAATTCATTCGGATGAAGGCATAAGCCAACTGGGGATGTGGAAGTAGTTTCCTGTTTGAAATGGTCAAATTCCAACAAATTAAAATCTAACGTTATTATCCAATCAACAATATCCTTCGGAGAATCTGTATATCCAGGTCTCTTATCCTTAACTAGATACCACAATTTGCAATCATGGTTAAATTTGTCATAAATCTTCAACTTAACATTCTCCAATTCATCCTTTGTCTTACCTGGATTATTTCTTTCATATTTAGCATATCGATATTCCACTTGAGTATTTAAATCATCTATTACTCTACTATCAGTTGAATACTTATCGACGTTCCCATTATAAATCTCTATTCCTTTACTTCGTAAGAATACTGTAACGTTATTCAAATAGGGCTCGAAATATTCCTCTGGACTTAAGATCGTGCCTCTCTCCACACATTTTTGATAATATTTTCGAAGAATTCCAGATACCGATTCATGATTATCCACTGCCTTCGCAAAGTTTAGCGTTGGTCTTGTGTTTTTTATGCTGTCTTTTATTTTGCCCAACAAATTCTTGAACTCATCAATGGTAAAGGGCGACACATAAATCTTTACGTTTACCTTATTCTTTATTTCTACAAGCAAGTCGAGCAATGCGCTTGTAGCATCATTTGATGGATTGTCATGCAAATCCAATACACTAAGCAGGAAATTCGTATCAGCAAATACTTTTAAATTTGTTTGCGACTTTGAAAGGGCATATATTTTCTCGAGGGCTTGAGGGGTTAAGCTAGAAGCTTCTATAAAGAAATAATAATTTAATTGCCTAAGAATGTAACTCTTCACCTCAGTATTTTTGAAATCCAAATATGCTGATATAAGAGATCCTATTTTGTCACGCTCCGATGAAATGCCATCCATGAAGTCGATAAAAACCCTATGTTGCTGAAGTTGAAATGACTTATTTCCGGATATAAGTTCATACATCCGTGCACCCAACTCCTTAATTAAGGGCATCATCAACTTTTTGTTGAAGTCTTCCCATAATTTGGTAGCATCCAATTCTGGACAATTGATCACAGCAAAATGAGTAAATCTCTTAAGCGCCTCATCCTCTATTTGCCGCTGCTGAAGAAATGATTTATTGAAATTTTCAAATGCTGTAGTCGAAAGTACAAATTCGCCCTTCGAGATTTCAACAATGGTTTTCCTACCAAGCAACATATCAAATTGTTGATCGAATTTCGATTTTTCAAAATGATCGGTTAACTGAGTCTTAAATATATCATAGAGATTTTCTCGTGTCGTTGGCTTATTGCTGTTACTGCCTATAAGGGATGTTATCATTCCCTGAAAAGCCTTTTCCCACCACCCTGTCTCGTTTAATTTTACATGGTGTATTAAGGAGATTACCTCAGTGGGTAGTTGATGTGTTTCCATAAACTTATGCTTATCCTAGGATTAGATGAGCCAAATTACCCCTTTTCCGGATAATCGGCAATCTCAGCCCGGTCAACATTAGCCAGGGAAAAGAAGCGTTTACTCGAACATTTGGTTTTACCCGAACATTTCACGAGCGGTTCTGTGCGGCACAGAGCGCAAACGAGCAGAAACGAGCACGATTTTAGGGGTCAGAAACGAAAAACCCCCATATTTCGCTGAATATGGGGGTTTGGGTGAGGTCCCGTGCGGATTCGAACCGCAGTAGGAGCTTTTGCAGAGCTCAGCCTAGCCACTCGGCCACAGGACCATAGGGAATTGGGCGTAAATGTACAAAAAAATTGAAAGCCATTCATTTGGCTTATTTTGCTCCATTTCAGGGCATAGGGCCAATTCTAAGCAGAATGGATCCGGAAAAACAGCTTTCTCCCCGGCTTTGCCGGGCTTTTTACAGTTGAAGTATGTCATCGCACAGAAACACTACCAGCACTTGGGAAGAGCGGGATACCCCGTCTGCCGATAGCACGTCGGGAGACGGGGTATCCCGCTGGGTGTATATGCTATTAGCCTTTTGAGCGGGAAGGCCGATTCAGAATGAAATCTGGGATAAAGAGGCAAGCCCCCGGAAGTGAGCAGACTTCGGGGGCTTGTGTAACACAACACAAAAAGGAAGGAAAAGAAACGAGGTGTACTGGAGGAAAAGAGTTATTGTTTTTTAAACCAAGGCATTAAGATGAAGGTGACGATAAACCCCGAACTGATGCCTTCAGCAGCTACTGCTGCCGAAGCCGTGAGCGGGGAGAAGACATAATTACCGATATCGACAGTCTGGATAATGTAATTCATGAGGGGTGCATCCATGCCCAGAAAAATACCGATAAACACGGCAAAGGGTGCAGTGGCTATGAGTGTTGTTTGTATCCCCAGACGGATGCCGTCAAAATAATCGATCTTGCCTCCTCTGCTGCGGCTGTATCTATACAAGGCCCAGTAAATTCCGGTAACAAGGAGTACCAGGTTAAAGGCCCGGAGTATCAAATGCTCCAAAAACCCCAGGCTTTCCATTATTAAAAAATAAATGATCAAGCTCATACACACCCATAAACCCGTGCGTATGCTTTGCAGGGTCAGGGCCGAGGTTCCCCGTATTTTACTGCTCTCGGTACTGCTGATGATATCCATGTCGTCATAATTTTCTACAAGTCTAAGCAGGGAAACGGGGCAATTTTTAATTTTTTGTTGAACTACGTGAAATTGACGGTAGACAGGTTGAAAATGAAGGTGAAAAAAGAAACAGAAAGAGAAACAGAAAGGGAAAAAGGAAGATTCTTTTCTTTTTGGAATGAAACCGGTTTAATTTCCAGACGCGGAATGAGCCGTTTCCTGTTTCATATACAATATACTTTATTATAGTTTGTTTGTTTTGATAAACATGGCCGCCAGAGCTGGAACAAAGGGAACGAATACACTGTCGAAGTTGCTTATCGCAAGAATGAACAGGCCAGAGAATTGTACGACGAGTTTGGAAATGTATTTGTAACCTTCGTCCGTAAAAAGCATTATTTGCTGGTGCCCTTCTTTTCTGTCTGGGAAGTTCTGCCGAAAGCATTACTTTCCTGAAGGCTGGCCTGAAAAAGATGCATGTAGCTGTAGTCGGGTTACGAGGGCTTCCCGATACATCCACCGCGCTTAATTAGGTGTGAACGATGGGGGCCTGTGGTTTGTATTTACTACAGAGACACGGAGGCACTGCTTGCGTGTGGCGCTTTAACGCATGGGGCTATAGCTTTCGGGTGTTGCTGGTTGTTGGTAAATATAAATGGCTCCTGCGCCCGGCATGCTGTTTTTACCGGTATTGTCTTTGGGTTCGAAACGTGAGCCAATCACCACGTTGTCGCTGCTCAGGGCTACCGAAAAGGCATACTTGACCCAGGGCGTGCGTGGATGATCGGTTATTTTTTCGGTTTCCTTCCACACCCCGTCCTTGTTCTTGCGGAAGAGATAGGCGGCGCCAGCGTAAAAATTGTTTTTCCGGTTTGGTTCGCGGAGCTTATCGCCAAAAGCGCCCACCAGGAGCATACTGTCGTTTGCCGAAACACACCTGCCAAAATGCTCGTCGGTGCGTAAGTCGGCAGGTATGATTCGGGCCTGCAGGTTCCAGTGTTCATCTGTATCCAGTTCATAGATGCTTACCGATCCGGCTCCGGCCATTCTTTTTTGCCGGCTTTCGGGCGGTTCTACTTTGTTGGCTTTTGCTTTGAATTCTGTTTCACTGATTCCCAACGAGTCTTTGCAATGCCTGGTGTTGAGTACAAAAATGCGTTTGAAATTTCCGCGGTCGTCGGGTCTGAGCTGCTCCATCACCGAATCGGTGAGGGGCATATCCACGCCTTCGAACTGCCAGCCGTCTCCACCGGCGCCTACCACCAATTGCTGTCCGGTGAGGCAAAGCGATTCTCCAAAATTTTCTTCTTTGGCAGGATCGGGTTTGATGACAGCCGTCAGCGTCCATTTTTCAGGTTCCTGCTGAAACGTATAGATATACACCTCGGCCGGTTCTGCAGCCGATACGGCAATGCGGTTGTCGCGCAGGCTCACGGCCTGTCCAAACCTGAATGTGTTCGAATCGGGAGGGTACAGCGTTTGCTGCTCGGTATAGGTATGCGTGGAGTCTAAGCGGTATACATACACCGCGCCCGGCAGCGGCGAATGGTAGGCTGTTCCGTTTTTTCGACCCGGTGCGCCAACCACCGCATACCGGTCAGAAATATCAACCGCGCTGCCGAAATCATCATTCGAATTCCGGTTTGCCGGCATTATTTTTTGAAGAAAAACAGACTTTCCTGCCGGGTTCAATGCATAAATATAGGCCGCCCCTTTACGCGGGTCTTTCAATGAATCGGCGGCGTCTTTGTCGCCATTGGCGCCTATCAGCATACGATCAGCATGCAGGCTTAGGGCTGTTCCAAACAAAAGCCCGGCCTGGAAGCCGTCGGGATGCACCTCATCGGTTTGTTCCCAGACGCCATCGACATTTTTTGAAAAGACGTAAACCGAGCCCACATTTTTGAGTTTGTGTTTGCCGTCTGTGGCAGCTTTAAAGGGGCTCCCCCCGATTACATGGTTGTCAAAAGCGGCACAGGCCCATCCCAAACAACTTCCGGTATCCCTGTCTGACGCCACCAGTTTACAGATTCCGGGCCGATGCTGGGCATTTATTTCTGACAGTATCAGGAGCAGGGCCAGGATGAGGTACCGGTGTTTGTTTTTCATGTTCATAGGTTTCAAAAGATGGCTGGACACGTGAATGGTCGGATTTTGAAGTCGTCTTGCCTGAGCGTCATCCGGAAAACGAAACATCCCGATTGGGCCGGGGTCAGGGGCCGGCATGTTGCCAGAGCGCCCTGGAAGGGTCGTATCTGCAGGGTTCGTGATGGGCCCAGCAGGCATTGTGCTCATCCCAGAAAATCGGGCGGTTGTCGACACACATATACCTGTATTCGCAATCTTTGCACACCCGGGTATCGTCTTTTCTGGCCGACCAGATACGCTGAAAATCTGTTTGCTCTACAATTTCTTTCAAGAGGTGCGTGGTTACATTCCCGAAATGGCCCGTACACGATTCGGCATTTTTCACAAACCCCAGATGATCGATGGCCACTTTTCGGTTAAAGTAGAGGTGATGGTTCATGGCTTCGGCCAGTATTTTTGGGCTGATGCTGAAATAGCTGCAGTCGGTTTGCCGGTATGCTTTGCCGTGTTCGAGTTGTACCGGTTCAAATTGTATGAGATGCATTTCGTAGACCGCATCCTGGATGCGTCTTTTAAAGGGGGCCCCATGCACCAGGATGAATGCGGTGAATTTGTACTGGTTCACAAACCTGATCAGCTTATCGGGCAGCAAGGAGGGATGATAGCAGGCCAGCAGTTCGATGGACTTGAATCCTTTTTCCTGTGCCGAGTCGAGCAGCCGGCTGTAAAACAAAAGCTCACAGGCATCAAAGGTCCTGATCTGGATATCGCGGCAGCCCAGTTCGGCAAGCTGGATGAAGACAGATTCAGGATCATAGGCCGAAGCAAGACTGAGGTCGACAACGGCATTGGTAATGAGCGAAGGTGTTTCGAACCGATGCGAGATGGGCGGAAAACGGTTGAGGTCGTTGCGGGGGCACAGAAAAATAAATTCATGCTCGAGCAGAAACTCGAAGTATTCAACAGCTGTTTCCTTGTCGGCCTCACCCACATCATTCAGGAGCTCGGCGATGGTGCGGTGTTTGTTGGCATGGAGCAGATCGGTCATCGCGTTTGGGATGTACTGATAGTCTTTTCGGTTCAGGTCGTACATGATGCTTCGTGTCATGCCTTTTACGGGGATGCAGCAGGCGTGGAGCGCGAAATAACTTTGTTTGTCAGCCTCGGTCAACCTCATTTTGTTTGTCAGATAAAAATAGTAATGGCCTTGTAGAACCGTTTGCAAACCAGTTTAGCGGTTTGGTGCAGGGGAGACGGCATGCAGATAGCACCCTGGTCGTAGGCATGCCGGGAATTGACATTCCAGTTTTGATAGCCAATCGGGAGTTTTGAAAGATCGCCCCTCACTTTTTCAAGGAGCAGGTTTTTATGTTCGGTCAGCATGGGTCAGTGTATCGGCGATTTTTTTTTCGATGTAATAATTGCAGGGGTCGGATACCTGTTTGAATTGTCCTACCGGGTTTACTTCCAAAAAAATGTATTCATCGTTAGGGGTCACAATGAGGTCGAGCGAACCCGAACGCATCTCCATTTTTCTCATCAAACCGGTGATCTGCGCTGTGATGGTATCGGGTAAACGGTAGGGCGTTACACGGTTCGGACGCTCGTAATTGTAATTTCTGAAATCGATCTGTGTCCTGGGGTCATGCTGCGAAAAGATAGCAGCGCAGAAAACAGCCTGGTCGAGATAGAAAACCCGCAGCTCATACTTTTTTGGTATGCGTTCCTGAAAAAGGGTGGCATTAAAGGCAGGTGGCATGAGGTTCAGGGCTTCCTGATCGATGAGGCTGGTATGGGCGTAGTAATTCGAACTCTGGATCCAGAAACTGAGCACATGATCGATGGATTTGGTGACTACCTGGGCGCCAGTCTGCGTTAGAAATTTGAGAAGTTCTTTTTTGGAGGTGGTGATCAGGGTAGCAGGCACCGAAAAGCCTGCAGCGATGGCTTTTTCGAGAATGCTGATTTTGCTCAGGTAGTTTTCAAAAATGCTCCCGATGCAGTATTTATCAGAAAGGGCCTGGTGCAAAGCCAGACGAAAGGCCAGGGTTTCCTTGCGATGATAGGCGTTGATCTGTTGCATTCCTTCATATTCTTCGTTTAATTGGGTGCTTTGAATGTTCAGGTCGCCCCGGCGGTACCACACCGCATGTATTTCTGAAAACGAAGTCTCACCGTCGGCATTCCACCAATGCGCTTGTTTGCCCAGGCAGCCTCCTCCAAATTCAAGTGCGACCGATTGGATTGTTTTTTCGCCATTGATCCTTTTCCAGGATGCTTTGTTGAAGAGGAGCCATTCAATCACATCCTCGGTGCTGACTTCTGTTTCCTGACTAATAATGAGTATCATGATCGGAGAGATAAGGAAGAAACAGCGCGGGCCGTTTCTTCCATTATCAATGCCCACCTACCTGTGGTGTGTGGCTGACCCAACATTAATTACCCCTCCTCCAAGGATTACATCACTCGAAGGATAAGACCCATCGGGGTTTCCCGAATCGAGGTTGACGCAATCGCATCCCGAGCCGGCAGTATCTCTGCTTACCCAGGTAGACCCGCCAAACAGTTGCCCGATCTGGTTGAGGGGCAGTTCCTGTTTTTTAAATAATCCGGAGCTCAATTTTTCCATTGTTTTCATGGTGTTTGTTTTTTTAGTTGCCAAAAGTTCTGGGTTTCGGCTTTTCCCGTTTCAATACAGTTTCTTAGCCAGATGGGAGGGTAACAAAAAATCCCTATAAAGTGTGTCTGTTGCATGAGCTATTGATGTTCAGGGCCGGGACCTTCCTTGTTTAACGCTCCCGTTTCTGTAGAAGACATTCATGTCCTGCTAGCGTGTACAAGTGTAAGCATGGAGGCAATGCAATAAATGTATATTTGTTGAACAGCTTGAAATAGACGGTAGACAACTTGAAAATGAAGATAAAAAAACAGACAGACGTGAGGTTCTTTGGATTTAACACGGAGCGCGCGGAGTGGCACAGAGGCTTTACGTATTCTCTCCGTGATTAATAAGTCAATACATCACCGCAGGGCCTGTCTTTATTCTCCTGTTTTTGCCATCTGTCATAGCTATCAATTATTGGGTATCTTTGCCATACAAAATCAACTCATTTATTTTACATCCCTCTGCCATGGATAAACACCTACGTACGATGCTGGCATTGCCGGTTTTTGTTGTTTTGTTTTGTTCGGTGCTTTTTTTGGCATCCTGTAGCAAAGATGTTCCTCCGGCCCCTGTCCAGAGCCAGGGCACATCGGCTCAAAACTGTAACTATAACCCATACGTCGGGTCGCTTAACTGTGGGGCCAACATGGTACAGATTTCGGCTTCGGCCTGCTGTCCGGCTTCAAGCCCCTTCTGGTGTTCTACCCAAAATTCATGTTTTACAACCTGTGCCTCTGCATCCCAGGGATGTACAGGTTATGTAAACAAAGGGCAGTAATCTTTATAAACGGGGGCTTGCCATGGAACAGGGAATCAAACGCCTGCTTTATATCATTATTGCCTTGCTGCTGATCCAAACCGGTTTTTCGGCTTATGGTCTGTTTGCAAAACGTCAGGGTCTGATGCCAGATACAGCCATACCGTTCGACAAAGGTGTTCCGGCCATCAAAAGTATGCCCGATCTGCCGCCTACCGAACTGGTATTCGATAGCCTCAGTCATGATTTTGGGGTCATACCCGATAACAAGAAAGCATATACCAGATTCAGTTTTAAAAATACCGGAAAAGAACCCTTGTTGATTGTCTCTGCCGAAGCAAGTTGCGGATGTACCGTGCCCAGCTGGCCAAAAGAACCCATAGCGCCGGGCAAAGAAAGTTTTGTGGAAATTGCGTTTGACCCCACCGGGAAGCTGGGCGAACATTCAAAAATTATTACACTGCATTCAAATGCGGTGCCAAACACTTCTATCCTTACCATTAAAGCAACGATCGTTAAATCAAACTAATCACCGGAAGCAGATGAAGAAAATCCTTACCCTTTTTGTGTTTATCCTTTTCGCCCACCTTGCTGTGGTAGCACAATCTGTCTACTCCACGCAGAGCACCCCCGTTCTTCAGAAAATGAAGAGTGATGCAGCTGCTGCCGGCGATTATGGAAAGGCGGCAGATATCAAGAAAGAACTCGATGGGCGTACGGCCGAACAACAATTGATTGTCGATACCCAGGCCCAGCTAGATGCCAGCTTAAAGACAGAGGACTATGCATCAGCCGCACGGCTGAAAGATGAACTTGCACGCTTGAAGGCCAACCGGGCCCAAAAAGAACAATTACGTACGGATATTGCAGCCAGTCTTGCCGCCGAAGATTATGCAAAAGCAGCCGATCTGAAGAACCAGCTCAATGCGCTAAACGGGGTTGCCCCGGCAGCAGCGTCTGCACCGCCACCCCCTCCGGCCCCGGTGGCCCCGGCTCCCGCCCCGACCCCGCAGCCAAGCTATCAACCTGCCCCGGTTGCAAGCGGACCGAAGTCAAAGCAAGAGCTTTCTGAAATGACACCGGCTGAACGAAAAAGCTACAAGATTTCTGAAAAAAAACGAATAGCCGATGAGGCCCGGGATGCCCAGACAGATCAGGCCAAGAAAAACCCAAGCGTTGGCATCGCCCAGTTTTCGATCGACCCCTATGCTCCTTTTGGACTTTCTGGCGGCAAGATGAAACAACATGGGGTTGCGTTTTACTGCAGTTACCGCTTTAGCTATCGTGCATTCAAAAGCACCAGCGGAACCAGCATCAGCAATGGAGCCATTCAGGACAATATCTGGTATTGGGAATACACTGGAAATTCATACTATTCAAGGTTCGAAGCCAACGGAGGCTTAATCTTTAAATTGTTTGGCGATGTGACCAAGGTGGCCGGAGGAATGGCTACCGCCATAGGCATTGGCCAGGTGAGGTATATGTACGACTATAACCAATACTCGCCAACTACCGGCGCACTGATAGGGACACAGACCCTGTTGGATAATGACTTCTCCTCGTATAACTTCCTGCTCGAAGAGTCGTTCATCTTAAGCGTTAAGCATTTTAACATGAGTCTGGGTCTGCAAATTTATCTTCCCAACGTGGGTGAGACCTCGCCCTTTGTCGGTTTTGGATTTAATTTCTAGGGATAAGGCTACTTAGTTTCCCAACACCACACTTACACTTTCCACATCTCCGTTCATCGGCGGACGCAGTTTGCAGACTTTTACTTCGAACTTCGAGGAAGGAAATTCCAGGATCAGTATATCGAGTATACGACGGCAGACATATTCAATGAGGTTTGATCGTTGGGCCATTTCCTTTTTTACGATCTGGTAGACGCGGCAATAATCTACCGTATCGCTGAGCTTGTCGGTCTTCTCGGCCTGGGTGAAATCAGTATGGATGCTTACATCTACCACATATTCACCGCCTATCTTGCTTTCTTCGGGCAGACAACCGTGATAGCCATGTAAACGGATGCCTGATACTAAGATGGTTCCCATGAATCTGTTGCTTGTGGTGTTTTGAATTTTGTTGCCTGATGTGGTTTGCATTTAACACGGAGACAGGGAGAGGCACAGAGATTGTCTCCGTGCTTCTCTGTGTTCTCCCTGTCTCCGTGGTAAATACATCGGTAAGTACTACGCTTTGATTGTTTGCACCGCCCTGGTCAGTCTTTTGACTACTTCGTCTTTGCCCAGCAACTCACACATCTCAAAAAGGGCCGGTCCTCCAGCCGCTCCGCTTACGCAGACACGGAACAGCTGCATCACTTCGCCGGTTTTGATAGCCTGTGTTTCGGCGGTTTGTTTAAATAGGGTTTCGGCTTCGGCAGCCGTAAAGCTGGTCATGGCCTGGTAGGCGGTATTTACGGCAGCCACAAATTTTGCTGAGTTTTCATTCCAGCGTTTCTTTACTACCTCGGCATCATAGGCTTCGGGGGCTACAAACAGGAAACTGCCCAGGGTCCAGAATTCATTGGCGAACATGGCTTTTTCCTTGATGAGGCGTACAGCTTTTTCAACGAAGATGGGGTCGGGCGTAAAACCTTTTGTTTTCAGTTCTGTCATCCAGATGGCTGCCAGCGCTGCATCGGTACGTTTGCGGAGGTATTGCTGGTTGAACCATTTGCTTTTTTCGGGATCGAATTTGGCGCCCGATTTGCTGACACGGTCGAGACTGAAATCCTTGACAAGCTCATCCAGGGTATACAATTCCTGGTTTCCGCTGCTGTGCCAGCCGAGCAGGGCCAGCATATTGATAAACGCATCGGGAAAATACCCCGACTCGCGGTACCCCGTAAACGATTCCATCTTCTTGGTCTTGCTGTCCTGCAGGTTCCCGCTTATCGGGAATACCGGAAAGCCCAGGCGGTCTCCATCGCGTTTGCTGAGTTTGCCGTTTCCATCGGGTCTGAGCAGCAAGGGCAGATGGGCGAATTCGGGCATGACAGCTTCCCAGCCAAAACTGCGATATAACAACACATGCAGCGGGGCCGAAGGCAGCCATTCCTCGCCCCGGATGACGTGGGTTATTTTCATGGTATAATCGTCTACCACGTTGGCCAGGTGATAGGTGGGCATCCCATCTGATTTAAAAAGCACCTTGTCGTCCATCTGTCCGCTATGTACCACTACCCATCCGCGGATGAGATCTTTTACGCGGATTTCTTCGTTGCGGGGTATCTTCATCCGGATGACATAGGGCTCGCCGGCAGCAATGCGTTGTTTCACTTCATCTTCGGAGAGGGTGAGTGAATTTTTCATGTTCTGACGGGTGATGGCATTGTAGGACGATGTACCGCCTGCAGCTTCAATGAGCTTTCGCATTTCGCCCAGCTCCTCGCTGGTATCAAAGGCATAGTAAGCATTGCCGGAGTGGATGAGCTGGTCGGCATATTCCCTGTACATGGGTTTGCGGTCGCTCTGACGGTACGGAGCGTATGCGCCGTCGCCAAAGCCTATGCCTTCGTTGGGTTCTATTCCGCACCATTTCAGGGCTTCGATGATATATTCTTCGGCCCCTGGCACAAAACGTTCCTGGTCTGTATCTTCAATCCTCAGGATAAAATCGCCTCCGTGGTGTTTGGCAAAAAGATAATTGTAAAGGGCTGTTCTCACTCCGCCCATGTGCAAAGGCCCTGTCGGACTGGGGGCAAAACGTACACGTACTCTCCTGTTTTCCATGGTTTGTTTTTCGAGGGGCAAAGATAGGGTTATTCTTGTTTTGCTGTGTCTCCGAGGTAAATCCAACCAACAGCGCCACGCTCTTTTTTATTCCACCTCAATCTCATCAATAAACAAAAGGGCTTCACCGCCTTTGCCTGGATGCCAGTAGGGCAGTTTACCATAATTGCCGGCTTTGATCTTGACATAACGCGCTTTTTGTTTTCTGATTGCAGAAGTGAAATTGCGGGTTTGAATTTTTTCGTCTGTTTCCGAAACCGGATTGTCGACGGTGACAATATGCTTGAAGTTTTTTCCATCCGATGAAAGAAAATACTCCACCTCTTTTGGAAAAAGAATCCAGGAACCAACATCCTGCAGGAAACCGGCCCCCAGTCTGCTTATTTCTTTCGACTGGCCCAGATCGATCACCGCTTCAAAGTCTGTTCCCTGATAGCCCTGCCATGCCCCTTTGCGCCAGTTCTGATCGCCCCGTATCCCGTCTATCAGGGCACCATCTCCCCCCGCAGCGTATTGAGGGCAGTAAGCGGCTTTGAGTGCGATGGTCCATTTGTTGGGGACTTTATGGAACGTCCCGGTGGTGATGCCGCTGTGAACACTGCTGTCGGAAACGAGGCAGGCCATGGCACGGATGGTTGTTGTATTGTCGACGGTAAACGGTTTTTTGTACACCTCCGACGATGTGCTTGGCATAGCACCATTGGTAGTATAATAGATCACCGTATTTTCCTGGTTTTCGGAAATATGGATGGTTGCCGGTGTATGAAAAACGGGTGTTGTCGTGGCCAGAACCGGAGCTGTAACAAAATCGGGATGTTTGTTTGATGCCTCGGCATCGGTTCTGGAATTTACAGACAGCGCAGTATTTGCTTTGGGGCCCATCTCAAACCGAAGCGTTTCGCCGTTCAGGATCGATGCATGGGCCAGGACGAAGGGGTTGCCCGATGCATGTGTACAGCTGAGCTGTTGCACGTAATAATTGTCGTCGGTGAGGTTGTGGGCTTCTACCGTAAAGACCTTTCCATTCCCCGGATGGATCCGAACAGTATTGAAAAGCGGGGCTCCGATTTCGTAATGCGGATCACCCGGTGTAACGGGATAAAAACCGATCGCGCTCAGCACATACCAGGCGCTCATCTGACCGCAGTCTTCATTGCCAGCAAGACCATCGGGAGCTGTTTTGTAAAAGTCGTTCAGGATCTGATGCACCCGTTCTTGTGTTTTCCAGGGCTGGTCGCAGTAATTATAGAGGTATGCCATGTGGTGGCTGGGTTCGTTTCCCTGGGCGTACTGACCGATCAAACCGCTGATGTCAACCTGTGTTCGTCCGGTGGTCTGGCTATCGGCAGAGAAAAGGGAATCGAGTTTGGCTGCAAATGATTCTTTGCCACCCATCAGTTGCATGTATTGCACGATGGCCTGGGGCACAAAGAAACTATACTGCCAGGCATTGGCTTCGGTATAATTGTTATTTACTTCTTTCGGGTCGAAAGGTTCGAGCCAACACCCGTTGGAGCGCGGACGCATGAACCGGGTGGCGGGATCGAAGAGGTTTCTGAAATTCTGTGAACGGAGTCCATATTCCTTTTCATCGCCGGTCTTTTCGAGCAAGGCTGCCAGGCGCGATATACACCAGTCGTCATAGGCATATTCAAGGGTCTTCGAAACCGATTCGGGTTCATCTTCCGCAGCCAGGTATCCCTGGCGGCGATATGCAGAGAGGCCGCCTTGTTTGCCGGTAGCGCTTTTTTTCATGGCTTCCAGGGCAAGCCAGGGATCGAAACCGGTGATGCCTTTCACGGCGGCATCGGTGATGACAGAAACCGAATGATACCCGATCATGCAGTCGGTTTCGTTGGAAGCCAGCTCCCATACCGGTAAGCGGCCTCCTTCCTTGTACTGGGCCAGGAAGGTATTGATAAAATCAGCGGTGCGTCTGGGTTCGATGATGGTGTAGAGTGGGTGAGCCGCCCTGAACGTATCCCAGAGCGAAAAGACAGAATAATAACTAAAACCTTTTGCGCGGTGAACAGCCTTGTCGCGGCCACGGTACATACTGTCTGCATCCATGTTCAGGTTTGGCTGTAACAGGGTATGGTAAAGCGCGGTATAGAAGATCCTGAGTTTTGTTTTGTTTGGGCTTGTAACTTCGATCTTGCTCAATTCATTGTCCCATATTACGGTGGCATCGTTTCTCACCTGCTGAAAATCCCAACCGGGGATTTCGGCTTGGAGGTTTTTACGTGCGCCTTCCATGCTCACGGTAGAGATGGCAATCTTCACGAGGATGCTGTCGGAGGCTGTGGTGTTGAAACAAAATACTCCGCCCCGGTCGCGGCCGGCAGGGTTTGTCTCCCCTTCTTTGGCATCGGCCAGGAGGAGAGAGGATGTAAAAGGGCGGCTGAATTCGAGTGAGAAATAGATGACCTGGTCTTTTGCCCAGGCCTGGCTGCGGCGCATGCCTTCAATATGGGTTTTATCGAGCACCTCCAGATGCGATTCCAGCGTTTTGTCGCGGTGTAGCAAATCGATGACAATATTTCCGACCCCGGCTTTCGGAAAAATATATTTATGCATTCCCGAACGAAGGGCTGCTGCAAGCTCTACATGTACGCCTGTTTTTTGCAGTGTTACCGAATAAAAACCCGGAGAGGCCTGTTCTGTTTTATGCGAAAAACCCGAAGAATACATCGTGTTGTCGAGCGAAGGCACGCCTACATCGGGCATGAGCAGGATATCCCCATAATCACTGCAGCCGGTGCCGCTGAGGTGTGTATGCGAAAAACCATAGATCAGCGTATCCGAACCATGGTAGCCGCTGCACCCGTCCCAGCTCCCGTCAATGCGGGTATCGGGGCTTAGCTGTATCATCCCAAACGGGAGCGTGGCGCCGGGATAGGTATGACCATGACCACCCGTACCGATGAACGGATCGACGTATTGTGAATAGTTTCCATAAGAAGAAGATTCAGGTCTTTGGGGGTTCTTGCACGAAAACAACAGGAACAGCAATGACGCATACCCGGCAAAAGAAATGAAACACCCGACAGACTTCATTTCCGGTAAAATTACGATAATCCGTGATTTTACCGCAGCCAGGTAACAGGCTGCTGCCGTCTCACCGGATAGCCATATTCCTTTTGGGTCGGGCGGGTAGCGTGTGTGTGGCTTTAAGTACAGACCCTGTTAAGTCTGGACGGTTCTGTCTGCCGTTCCCCAGGTCTTTGCGCCGGGGCGCTGAGGGTCTTTTTTAGGACGTATGTTGCATCCGGCTGAAAAAAGCGGGGCAGCAGCCGAAACACAAGCAAGCGTGGTTGGAAGCTACAAAACCCTCTGCCCGGTTTGGCGGGAGAGGGTCTTGTTTGTTGTCATCAACGGGTTTTAACGATTTTGGGTGCATCTCTCCACCGAGTAATGGCAGATCGGAGTGTGGGTATGATGACACAGATAAAATGTGTGACGAACCGTAGTGGTAGGATGCAATTTCCCGCCTTCGAGCACTTTTGTTTCTACTTCATTTAACTTCGACAGGGTTTCTTTGTGAAGCGAAAGCTTTTTGTTCAGTTTTGTTGTTTTCATGATTTTGTTTTTTTAAGTATGATTTTATGAAAGTGCTTGCAGCGTTGTTTGATATTTTCTGAATGATAGGGCTGGATTTTGTTTATTAGCTCTACGAATCAAAGCTCGTTTTTTCGGGTAAACATAATATTGGGGATACGTTAATTAATTAGGAGAAAAGCACAAAGCCATACCACTCCACGTTGATAGGGGGCTATATTGACTTGCCACGGAGACCTGGAGGAACATAGATGTACACGAGATAGACAAAACCAGGGGTCAATGTCAAAAGCCGGGGGGCAGAGATCGAATAACTGCTGCATGTTGATCCAGCCAGAGACACGTTTCCCAGGGGTTCCCGACACATTCCCTCAGGTTCCTTACATGTTCCCTGAGGTTCCCGACATGTTCCCCGAGGTTCCCGACACATTCCCTTAGGTTATCGACACGTTCCCCAAGGTTCCCGACATGTTCCCTTAGGTTCCCGACACGTTCCCCAAGCTTCCCGACATGTTCCCTTAGTTTCCCGACATGTTTACTAAGCTTCCCGACATGTTCCCTAAGCTTCCCGACACGTTTACTAAGGTTCCCGACATGTTTACTAAGCTTCCCGACATGTTTGCTAAGCTTCCCGACATGTTTACTAAGCTTCCCGACATGTTCCCCAAGGTTCCCGACATGTTTACTAAGCTTCCCGACATGTTCCCCAAGGTTCCCGACATGTTTACTAAGCTTCCCGACACGTTTACTAAGCTTCCCGACATGTTTGCTAAGCTTCCCGACATGTTCCCCGAGTTTCCCGACATGTTTACTAAGCTTCCCGACATGTTCCCCGAGTTTCCCGACATGTTTACTAAGCTTCCCGACATGTTCCCCGAGTTTCCCGACATGTTCCCCAAGCTTCCCGACATGTTCCCCGAGTTTCCCGACATGTTTACTAAGCTTCCCGACATGTTCCCCAAGCTTCCCGACATGTTCCCCGAGTTTCCCGACATGTTCACTAAGGTTCCCGACATGTTCCCCGAGGTTCCTGATACTTTCCCTCTGGTTCCTTATCAGGGCTACGAAATGCCTTTGCAAGGTTGTAAGATGTCTTGCTAAGGCTACGAGATACCTTGTCAAGGCTACATGATGCCTTGCTAAGGCTGCGTGATGCCTTGTCAAGGTTGTAAGCTGCCCTCTAATGTTTCTGATACAATCCGTAAGGTTCCATTCCTGTTCCGACAGATTTCCGAACGTTTCGTACCGGAATGAGGAATAGCAAGCGTTTTTTATCGAGGGTCTATGCTATAAACCGGGATTTTGGAAAAGCCGTGTAACAGGCTAATGCAACGTGCGTTAAGCTTTGTGTGTGTCCCGATAGTCATCGGGATGGGTTATCCCGCAGGTTCGTTGTGCTGCTGGCCTTTTGAGCGCGAATGCCTGGTTCTAATGCATAATGCGGGATACAACAGGTTACTCCCCCGAAAATGACGTGGACCCAAAACGATCCGATGTGCCTGCTATGTAAGAAGAAAAGAACCATGAATAGGAAGGAACCGTGAAACTATATTTTTGGCGATACAATTAGTTAACAAAAAAATCAGCATCCACCAGTTTATTCCCCGAAGAGTCGCACAGGGCATAATTAAAACCATGCTGGACAGCATAAGCGCCCGTCTCTCCCTGTTTATTTAAGGCCAGGAAGCCTACCTGTATGTCCTTGTAATTCGGGTTTCGTTCGGTAAGCCGTTTTACAGCTGCCCGGCACGCCGCATCGGGGCTCATGCCTTGGCGCATGTATTCCACGACGAGGAAACTTCCGCAGATTTTCATGACCGCTTCGCCTACACCGGTAGCACAGGCAGCCCCAACCTCATTGTCGACATACATGCCGGCTCCGATGATCGGTGAATCGCCTACGCGGCCATGCATTTTGTAGGCCAGACCGCTTGTGGTGCAAGAACCGCTGAGGTTTCCGGCGGCATCCAGTGCAATCATACCAATGGTGTCGTGATTTTCGATGTTGACCACCGGTTTGTATTCGCTTTTTTTCAACCATTCCTTCCAAGCCTGCTCGCTGGCGGGGCTCAGTTTATCGGGTTCTTTTTTAAACCCGTTTTCAAGTGCAAACTGCAAGGCGCCTTCGCCAACAAGCATGACATGGGGTGTTTTTTCCATGACCAGTCTTGCAACAGATACCGGGTGCATGATATGCTGCAGGAATGCAACCGAGCCACAGGATCCATGTTCATCCATAATACTGGCATCGAGGGTCACATGCCCGTCGCGGTCGGGCAATGCACCCAGTCCGACGCTGCGGTCTGTAAAATCGGCTTCGGTAACATTCACTCCTTTTTCGACGGCATCCAGGGCCCTTCCATTTGCAGAGAGCACTTTCCAGGCCCCATCGTTGGCTGCAAGACCACGTTTCCAGGTGCTCAGTACAATCGGCTTCGTTGTTCCGCTAGCCGGGCGTTTTTCGGCCAGTGAAATTTCAGGAAGACCTATCAGTGCAGCAGCCCCGGCAAAGCCTGCTGTCTGTATAAATTTCCGGCGACTGGTCATGACGTGTTTTACTTTTGAGTTGAAAAATGGGTTGCATAATTAACCTTCATCCGGTCAAGCAACCTTTGGTGCAGTTTCAAACGTTCCAGGAAACCGGCATACGCTTTTTTGGAGGCAGGACTCCAGAGGGCTTCCGAGAGCGCGCACATGCGTGGAACAGACATGTATTCAACCTGGCTGAACGTGGTGATGTATTCTGTCCAGACATTTCCCTGTGCCCCCAGGATATACTTTCGTTCTGCCGGGAGTAATTTAGCTGGCACAGGCTCATAAAGATAAACATTTTCCAAAGGATTAAAGCCGCCGATGGCAAGCGGTTCTGTTGAACGGTCCTTGCTTTGATAATGATCAAAATAGCAAGGCGTGCCCGGACTCATTACTACCTGGTGTTTTTGTTTCGCCGCCTTGATCCCTCCCGTGGCGCCTCTCCAGCTCATGACAATTGCATTTGGAGCAAGTCCCCCTTCGAGGATCTCGTCCCAGCCTATCATCTGTTTTCCATGGGCATGAACAAAGGTTTCGATCTGGCGGATAAAATAACTTTGCAGTTCGTTTTCGTTTTTCAATCCTTCTTTTTTCATCAGGGCCTGACAGCTGGGACATGATTTCCAGCGTTTTTTACGGCACTCATCGCCTCCAATGTGTATGTAGGGCCCCGGAAAAAGTTGCATGACTTCGGTAAGTATGTCCTCCAGGAATTGAAAGGTCTCGGGTTTGGGACAAAACACATCATCAAACCCGCCCCAGGTGGTAGCCACCTCAAAAGGACCTCCTGTACATGAAAACTGAGGATAAGCGGCCATGGCGGCACGGGCATGACCCGGCATTTCGATTTCGGGGACAATCACGATATGTCTTGCCGTTGCATAGCGCACGATTTCTTTAATATCCTCCTGGGTATAAAAACCACCGTAGGGCTTTCCATCGTAGTGTGCCGTATCCGAGCATTTTCCGATAACGGTTTCCTTGCGTTCTGAACCGAGTTGGGTGAGCAGGGGGTATTTTTTGATTTCTATCCTCCAGCCCTGATCATCGGTCAGGTGCCAGTGAAAAACGTTGAACTTGTAAAGCGCAAGATAATCCAGGTATTTTTTTATCTCCTCCTTGGTAAAAAAGTGCCGGCTTACATCCAGGTGCATGCCTCTCCAGCCGAATGTCGGTTTATCGGTTATTGACACGCACGGAACAGAAATTTCGATTTGTCCGTTCATGAGCTGGAACAAGGTTTCCAGACCATGAAAAACACCTGCGGGGTAACCTGTAATCAAGATGTTCTGTTTTGTTACCTGCATGGAATAAGCTTCCGCAGACTGGTTACCGTTGCCCTCCTGTCGGTGAAAGAGTAGGATGCAGGAGTTGCCTGCACTTTTTGAAGCCACCGGCAAAACAAATCCGAAGTAGTTGTTCAGCTGCTCATTGAAGGCTTTGATTTCGTCGAAAAACTCATTCAAGCTATCAACCAGCAGGGTGGAGGGTGTGATTGAAAAAGAGCCCGTGTCGCTGGTTGCCAGTGCAGGAAGAGGAATTACGGGAAACGGTTGTATTTGCGAAAAAAACGTGGAAGCGAGACCTGTCAGAAATAAAAAGCTGAAACAAAATTTCAACATACAGGGTTGGGGTACTAATTTGAATTAGCGTGATTGAAGAACAGGATAGTTTTGTTGTCAGCTGACCAGATTCCTGGTAGTAGACAAAAGGGGTTACCGAAACTGATAGGGTACGCCTTCCGCAGCCTGTGTCAGCAGCTCGGGGCTTCCGTCGGTGGCAATGGCGCGGCCTTCTACCCGGGGCGATACCGGTGAAAATTCGGCCAGGTAATTTTCCATCACATCGTGTAAGAGGACACCCTGAGGAACGGAGTTGTGTACATTCATCATCCGGCATAACATATTGTCGGGGTCTCCCTCGCGTTCGCAGGCGGTCATCGAATACATTTTTTCGGGATCCAGCAGTTCTCCCTTAATTTTCACTTCCTGGACACGTTCCCCTTTTTTGTTGCCGATGGTAAACCTGACCTGCATTCCATTGAAACGAACAAACCAGCCACCGAACCGCTTGGTGGCATCGGTTGCAAAAACATTCTCGAGTTCTTTTTCAAGCCAGTTAAGGATTTGTTTTCCTTTTACATCGGCTGTCTTGACTTCAGAATTTACCGGGAGCATACTCCACAGATAGTCTTTGGTAATATCGGCAACCCCGGTCTTTTCATCGGGCACAAGTGGAGGACAAAAACGGAACCCGTTCGAAACCACGATATCTGTCTTGAAACGCCACATCACGGCATCGGTGATGAGATTATCCATCGGGGTTTCGATGATGTAATAACGCACAAGGGGGGTCTTGGTCTGCCCGATCACCTCCTTCAGTACCTTGTTGTATGGGGCCTTTGTAGACTCGATCAGGTGCTTCATTTCAGGGTCTTCGGGATATTTTCCAGGGTCCACATCGATGAGTTCGTAGACTTCATCCTTTATTTTCCCGTTTTCGATCACGATATCGAGTTTTCCGACAAATGAGGCGAAGGCCCCCGGTTCGGTTACCTTGCTGTATTTTCCCTGCAAAGGTTCACGGATGCGTTCGTGGGTATCGGCGCCGAGGATATAATTAACTCCTTGTGCGCAAGGGTCATTGCTCAGATGAAGTTGCTGGGCAAGCCCCATGTGCGAAAGCACAAATACCATGGCACAACCCCGTTCTTCCCTCAGTATTTTTACATAACGCTGCAGGTTTTTTTCGGGTTTGGTGAATTTAATCCCTTTTGAATACGCGGGACTCTGGCGTATGGGCGTGAGCGGATCATTGTAACCGATAAACCCGATCTTTAGCCCGCCCAGATTGAAAATCTGATAGGGAGGGAAAAGTAAATCGTGTTCAAAGTCATCGTTGTTGAACATGTTGGCGCAAACCTTGGCAGCCTGGTATCCGTTCATGTCTTTCAGGAGCATGCGTTTGCCGAATGCTACTTCCCAGTTGCCGGGAAGGACCAGGTCGTAGTTTATTTTATTGATCAGGGGCATGAGGGCCTGTCCCTGGGTGAGGGAGGCAATGCCGCTGCCCTGGAAACAATCGCCCCCATCCACCACCAGGGTGTTCAAGGGGTTTTGTTTGCGCAGCTCCCTGATCATGGTTTGAAGCGTGGCAAATCCACCTCTTTTCTTGTAAACCGCTTTGCCGTTTTCCCAGAAAAATTCGTCGTGAATATCAAGCTGCCCGTGAATGTCGGAGGTATGAAGAATGGTGAAGCGTTGCGCCTTTCCGTTTTGTATTGCCGGATTCTTGATGATATCTTTTATCTTATCCTTGTCCTGCAGCCACCAGGAAAGCGCAGGCCCGATGCCCAGACCAATGGCGGCCATGCCTGTATACCGGATAAAGTCACGGCGGGTTTGCCCATGCTGGTTTTTCTTTTCAGCGGCATCTTCCAGAGCGCCGGGATGATGGCAGGAACACGTACAATCGGGTTTGTTGCAAGGGGTATCACTCATAGCATTCATCAAAACGGGTGAATCAAAAAAAGCAGATGGGTAGGGTGGTGTTCTAGTGTGGCAACTTGTCTTTCAGAAGGCCATAAACAAAGGTACCCAAAACGGCCGACACCAAAACAACCGCAAAGACAGCGATCCCGCTGCCCAGCAATGCATAGATCGGGCCAGGACAAGCGCCTGTAAGCGCCCAGCCTATACCGAACATAGAGCCGCCGATAATATTGCCATAGCTAAATTCTTTATCGGCAATTTTAATTTCTTCGCCCGAAATGGTTTTTATCTTGTTGCGTTTGATGAGCCAGACGCTCAGCATCCCAACCATCACCGCTGATCCGATAATTCCATACATCTGAAAAGCCTGGAACCTGAACATTTCCTGGATACGGAACCAGGATATGACTTCGGCCTTGATCAGGATCACACCAAAGATAAAACCGAGAAGGATAAATTTGAGTTTGTTCATGTGCGGAGTTTGAAAAAATGAATAAAACAGTCTTCCTTAAAGACGCATAATGATTGGCAGGATAAACCAACTGGTAAGTATCCCGGCGCCAAAAAAACAACAGGTAGCTGCCAACGATGGCCATTGCAGGTTCGAAAGCCCCATGATGGCATGACCCGAAGTACAACCGCCGGCATAGCGGGTCCCGAAACCAACCAGAAAACCGCCTGCAACCATGAGTATAAATCCTCTGAGCGTTAAAAGCGCTTTGAAATTGAAAAGGTCGTCGGGCACAAATCCTGAATAATTTTTTACGCCCAGGGCGCTTAAGTCGGCAACCGTATGTTCAGAAATACGCACCGGGTTCGGGTTCTGAAAAAAGAAACCGGCAACAAGTCCTCCGAGTGCAATACCGAAAACAAACAACAGGCTCCAGGATTCGGCTTTCCAGTCGTAATCAAAAAATTTAACCCGTGTGGGGATACACGAAGCACAGATATGCCTGAGTGTGGATGAAATTCCGAAGGGCTTATTTCCCAAAATAAGCAAGGCCGGAACCATCAATCCGATAAGGGGGCCCGATACATACCAGGGCCAGGGTTGTGTGAGGATGTTCATGCAGTCATTTTTTTTAGTGTCTGAAAATAGGCTTGGTTTCTGCCGATGGGTTAATTGACTTGCTTTACTTTCTGTTTTTCTTTTTCCATATTTTTTAGCGCTGCCATCTGACCAAAGGGGCCATACTTGTGTTGGGTTTCAGTAAATGAATCAGCATAGGGCCCGAATGGATGATCGATTGGTTTAGCGGCAAGTTTTGGCCAGTCCTTGCTGATATTTCCTTTCGGCCTGTATTGGGAATTTACAAACGCGGCCACATCCCAGGCTTCGGCATCGCTGAGCTGGGGCGAAGCCTGTGTTGCACCGAATGGCATATTGTTTTTTACATAACCGGCCAGGCGGGAGAGACGATATAAACCGGCCCCGGTGTTATAGCTGTGTTCGCCCCAAAGCGGAGGGTACTGATACGTTTTGTTGTCGGCGTTTAGCTTGCCCATGCCATCAGCGGCATGACAGGAAATACATTTGGATGTGAAAACAAGTTCTCCTTTTCCGGGATCTGCGGCGCGATCCATAAATGGCAGATCCTGAATGCCCGAACCAGGAGGTTTTGTTCCTTTCTTCACCTTTATTCCCAGCCAGGTGATATAGGCTTTTATGGCTTTCATTTCATTCGAAGATGAATCGAGCGTCTTGCCATTGAGGCTTCGTTCCAGACAATCGTTTACCCGTTTGAAAATATCCTCTGTTTTTCCGGAACGTTCCCTGAACTTAGGATAGGTGGACGCAACCGCGCTGTAATTGTTTCCATACGGGCGGGTGCCGGCATCCAGATGACAGTTCTGGCAATTCATTCCGTTGCTGATGTGGGCCACAGATCCCAGAGGGCCGAGATACAAGGCGGTATTCGCGATGAGGGATTTTCCATAGAGGATCTGTTTCCGGAGCTCTCCTGTTGGCAATTGTGTGGTGTCGGGGGCCGTCCAGACAGCAGGGGCGCTTTTCTTTTCAGTCTGTAGCATGGCAGTCTGGGATGAGCCCGCAAGGGAATTACCAATCGTTGCTTCCGAACCGGGTCTGGGAATTCCAAAAATCAGGAAATACAACAGGACGATTACTACGAAAAGTAAAAAGAGAATGAGGTTCAGGAGTTTCTGAATAACTGCAAGTAATTCTTTTTCCTCCTGATTTGATCGTTGTTCCATGTTATTCCGAAGATCCTTTTTTTAAATGCTTCCAGGCCAGGGAAGCGGCGCCAAGAACCGGGGCATCGTTTTCCGGGAGCAGGGAGCGCCGGATGTTGATCTTATTCCGAAAGACCTGTAGCAAATTTAGTTCAAAATATTTCTTGACCGGAAGAAAAATCAAATCTCCTGCCTGGGCCAGGCCTCCGAAAAGAAAAATATCAGAAGGCCCTGTTACAGAAGCGTAGTTGGCCAAAGCGAGTCCGAGCCATTTGCCGGTCTGATAAAATGAATCAAGCGCCTCTTTTTGTCCGTCAAGGGCCTTTTCGTAAATGAACCGTGCATCGATTTCGGGGGTGTGTGGGAGCCCTGTCAGTTCCAGGTAGGTTTTCTTTATTCCAGAAGCTGAGCAATACGTCTCCAGACATCCTTTTCTGCCACAACCGCATAACCTTCCATCGGGAATAAACACCGTATGCCCGAGTTCTCCTGCCATTCCATCATGGCCATAAACAAGTTCCCCGTTTGAAACAAGACCGCATCCCAGACCGGTGCCAAGGGTGATGAACAAAAAATCGTTCAATCCTGTTGCTCCTCCAAAAAGCAGTTCGCCGAGCGCTGCTGCTTTTGCATCGTTGGTCAGAAAAGCGGGACAGGATAAACGGGTTTCAAAATAGGAAGCCAGGGGGATTACCCCTTTCCATTTGAGGTTGGGAGCGTATTCTATACAACCGCTGAAAAAATTCCCATTCGGAACACCAGCGCCTGCTCCGATCAGTTCCAACGCCGACCTGTGTTTGTCAGTATAATCGTTTATCTTTTCAGCGATTGCATCCACAAGCGTTTCGGCTGTCGGATAAGAGAGGGTTGACAAATGACCGCGTTCATGTATTTTTCCGGTTTGGTCAACCAAACCAAATATGGTATTCGTACCACCGATATCGATTCCCGCTGCGAGTTGTGTCTTCATGCTGTCTTTTCTTTCTGCTAGATTCCAGGCTCTGACCCCGACTGCTGTGCGATGGCATCATCATAGTCTATGCCCTGACGTTTCAGCACCAAACGTACTCTCCAGCCATAGCATGCAAGATAAGCGAAACAAGCCACCGGGATGACATACGAAAAATGAATCCCTACCCGACTGTCGGCCAGGCTGCCCTGCAAAGGCGGAATAATGGCCCCGCCCAGGATCATCATAATCAGGAAGGCGGCTCCCTGGCTGGTGTATTTGCCCAGACCGGCGATAGAGAGTGAAAAGATGCAGGGCCACATCACCGAGCAAAACAAGCCTCCGCTGAGAAAGGCAAAAATGGAAATCCGGCCGGTGGTGAACAGGCCGATGACCATGGCACACATAGCCAGCACTGCGAACAGGATGAGCGTGCGTGCCGGTTTCTCCTGTGCAAAGAAAAAACCAGTGATCAGCACGGCAATACAACCCAGATACGGAACAAGCGCCGAAATTTCGTTCCCTTTCAGGATGTTTACCCCCAATACCAGACCAAAAGCAAGGATAGGAACAATCACGGTAAGCAGGTGTTTCCAGATTCCCCGGGGTTTGAAAACGGTAATGGCCCCGACCCATCGTCCGATCATCAGACTTCCCCAATAAAGGGAGACATACTGCGAAATATGGGCTTCATCTATTTCCCCAAAATCAGGTGTTTTTAAAAGAGCCCCCAGGTTGCTTTGAATAGATACTTCAACGCCTACGTAAACAAAAATGGCGATCATGCCCAGTACCAGCTGCGGATAACGCATCGCGCCCCAGCCTGCTCCGTTTTTACCTGCGGCGATGAGTGAACGGATCAATATTCCAAGGATGCCCAGCAGACAGGCGCCCAGCAGGATCACCCGGTTCAAATCGGTATACATTCCAAGCGCGATGACAACCAGCAACAGGGTTGTAAGCAGGAACAGAGCGCCGCTGGCTCGGTTGGTGCGTTCAAATTTTTCTTCGCTCACCACCTGTGGCATCCGGCTAAATGCAAAGATCAATACAACAAGGAGGAAGACGGCCGCAAGGATCAGATAGAGCTTGTTGATGGAGCTGATGTCAGCGCCTTTGGCCCCGGCGCCTGCAATACTGCCGAAAAGCACGAAACTCACAAGCAAGGGCCCGATGGTGGTGCCAAATGAATTTACACCCCCACCCAGGTTGAGGCGGTGTGCTCCGGTAGAAGGGTCGCCCAGTGCTATGGCAAAGGGGTTGGCTGCGGTCTGCTGAAGAGAGAACCCCAGGGCAATGATAAAAAAAGCGCCCAGGATAAACTGAAACGAACCGGTATTGACAGCATAGATCATCGAGAATGCCCCGGCTATGGAAACAAGTAACCCATAAATGATGCCTTTACGGTAACCTATTTTGTTCAGGATATCTGTTCCGTTGGCCACCGAGAATAGGTACAGCAGAAAGGAACCGATAAAATAGGCCCCGTAAAAAGAACTGTCGATCAGCTGCGACTCCATTTGTGTAAGGTTGAAATGCGCTTTGCAAAAGGGAATAAAAATACCATTCGAAGCAGCGAGGAACCCCCAGAAAAAGAATACCGAGATGAGCGTAATTAACGACGATTGGGATGTCTTTTGACTACTCATACGTAAAATATTTTTTCGAAAATACATTGATTCCCGACGCCTGCAAAGAAGGATGAGGATTAGTTATACAGGGAGAAATGAACAAGCTGCACCGGTTCATGCCAGGCATGGCTCGGGAGGAGCGCCGGCGCTGGCATTGATATGCCGGTTTTTAGCCGCTTTAAAAGGCCCCAATAATCATCGGGCTAAGCGGTTAGGCCTGTCCGGATTGTCCCGTTCTATAGGTACACCGTGTTTTTGGCCGTGTATCCGGTCAGGCTTTGTTATTGAATGGAGACGCAGGAGATCAGTCTACCACCAGGAATGAAACAGTTGCCGAAGTAGAAGAAGTTAACAGGTGTATAAAATACAAGCCCGGGGGTAATCCTTCACGGTTTACCCCAACGCGTTGAACACCTTGTTGAAAGTCCTGATCAGCCAATGTGCGCAGGCTGCGCCCCGATGCATCGTACAAGGTAAGCGAAACCCGATCGGATTTAGGCAGAGAGAATTGTACCAGCCCTTCGCCCGCCACCGGGTTTGGATAGAGTTTGAGGCTTATCGCATTTTCATCTACACCTGCCAGGCCGGAGATCAGACCCAGATTTCCGTCGAAAAAGCGGATGATGTGGGCCATCACGGTATCTCTTGCCGCTATGGGGTAGATGGTCTCGAAAGGAAAACAGAGATACATCATCTTGCCTGGCTTTGTTCCACCCGGAAACAGACCTGCAAAGTGCACCCCCCCATAATCGGTATTGGAGGTGGCATAATGCATATCGGGGATGCCTCCGTTTACGACGGAGACGACATCCGGATAACCTACATTGTACGTGCCATGTGTCCCATTATCAAAGGTGATGCTGTCGCTGCCCGAAAAGATGGAAGAAGGGCAGACAGAAGTATAATCGGAATAATAGGTAGACACCAGATTGTTGGGAGAATCGGCGATAAACGATGATTTTAAATAATTGTTGAAAAACGAACGGTCGGCGGTTGTGCCGTTTTTGTCGAGGTCCCAGGCAATTTCAGAACCCGAGGCAAACAGATGTCCTCCCTGGTTCAGGTAGGCTGCAAACAAGACCTGATCGGTATCGCTGAATGTTTGGTTTGCGGTGCTTTCTTCACCGAGGATATAATCGGCAATGGCATAGTTGGTCAACGGCAGCAGGTGATTTTCGATTGCCTGATGGGTAGCAGAGGAAAAAATTTTTCCTCCTGCCGCGAAAGCCTGGCCATGCTGGATCACCCAATTGTAGGTATTTCCGGTAATCACCCGGTCGAAACCATAAACCAGCAAGGTGCTGTCAGCTTGTGAGCTTGTAGTGGCAGCGAGCAGGAATGAAATACCCGAGGTCAGACCGGTAATTGAATTGTTTGCCGATAGTTTCACATAGTAAACGGTGTTGGGTGTGAGACCGGTAAGGAGGAGTGAGGTCTTTGGGAGCAATACCGGTGCATTGAAATTGATGCCGTCTGTGCTTAAATAGATATTGTACCCGGTTACGGCGGTGTCGTTGCTTACCAGCACCTGTAGTGTGGTACTGCTTCCGCGGAGCACGGCAAACGAAGCCGGGGTTGACGGAATGACACCGTCATACGGATACTGAGGCTGTGCCATCGAACCTTCATCGCTCAGCAAGGTATTGAGTGTTGAAGAGATGAGTATGTCTTTGATCGTAGTCGGGGTTCCGTTATAGACACAGCTGTTCTGTACCAGACGGATGCCATGGCTGTAATCCATATAGGTATCGGCATGGATATTTGAAAGCGGTTGAATGGGGTTTCCGATCGAAGTATGCCAGCCGTATATTACAACCCGGTTTGCTGTTGTGTAAATCAGATTACTGATTGTCACATCTTTTTTGTCTCCACCGGTAAGTTCGCCGAGTGGATGGGCGACAATCACCGAATCACGCTGTTTGCGTACAGAATCATTGTAGGCCGTAAAAACCGGAACCGTACTCATTTGCGATGAAGGCGGGATAGGCTGAGGCGCCAGCTTTACAGTAGCGGCGGCATAGATATCGTTTACCATTTTGCGTGAAGGCAGGGTACATCCCGTAAAGTCGGCTATTTTGGTGGCCAGCATAGGGCTCATGGGGCACAGAAAATAGTTGGTATCTGTTCCAACCATCAGATAATCGGGGGCTACATAATAGGTAAGCGATTGGGTGACCCCCGAGATCACAGCCGAGGAAGTAACAGGCACCAGATTGCGGTAGAAAGAAGGCACATTTCCTCCGCTGATCTGTGTATAGATCAGGTCTTCCCGGTTTGTCAGCGAGAGTGTAGGCGAATTGATCGTAGCAATGAATTGAGTGCCGTTGAGCGCCGCCGGGTTCCTTGCCGGAAGGTTTAGTACCTGGGCAGGCAGCATCGAAAAACCTGCCAGAAGCAGGAACAGGGCAGTGTGATAGCGCAGCATGTTTGGAGATTGAGAACCAAATATAGGCGAAATAAGATAGAAAACAAGGATGTTCTTTTATTCGTTCATGCTGCTCTTTTATTCGTTCAGCCCTTCCACTGGTTACAGAGAGAGATTTCTTTACCTTTGAGCCCATGCAATTTCTCACCCCAGCTTATTGGAAAGATTACGAACTGATTGACGTCGGCGATTTTGAGAAACTCGAGCGGTTCGGAAATTATCTGACGATACGGCCCGAACCTCAGGCGGTATGGGACCGTACCCTTTCTGTAAAAGAATGGGAACAGCGTGCACATGTAAAATTCGTGCCCCGGTCCAGTTCGGCCGGTGAGTGGAAAACATTGCATAAGATGCCCGATCAATGGCAGATAAAATATGCCCTGCAGGGAAAAGGGCCTGAACTCCGGTTTCGGCTGGGGCTTACTTCGTTTAAACATGTAGGCATCTTCCCCGAACAGGCTTCGAACTGGGAATATATTGCCGATTCCGTTCGCCAGGTGCAACGGTTGCTTCCTGGTGAAACCCCACGTTTTCTGAACCTCTTTGCCTATACCGGAGGCGCGTCGCTTGCAGCCAAAGCTGCCGGAGCCGACGTGACCCATGTCGATTCCATTAAACAGGTGGTTAGCTGGGCAAGGGAGAATATGGATCTCTCAACGCTCGAAAATATCCGCTGGGTTGTTGAAGATGCATTGAAATTTGTAAAACGGGAAGAAAAACGCGGCAATAAATACAACGGCATTATCCTCGATCCTCCTGCCTTCGGGCATGGTCCGAATGGAGAAAAATGGAAGCTGGAAGACAATATCAACGAAATGATGAAGGGGGTTATTCAACTTCTGGATCCCCGGGGGCATTTTTTGATCCTAAACGCGTATTCGCTTGGTTTTTCATCGCTTATAATCGAAAACCTCATCAAGCCTTCCGCGCATGGAAGGGTGGAGACAGGAGAACTGTTTCTGCAAGCCACCGCCGGAAACAAGCTCCCGCTCGGGGTTTTTGGAAGGTTTCGCTCTTTTGAGAGCGCCTCTGTTTAATAATCCCCCTACTTCCTCCAAGACCAGATCTTGCTCCACCGGTTTATGCTAACCGGTGTCTGCGCGAGCATATACTTCAATAAACCCTTGTTTTGCATTAGCCGTGTAACAGGCTAATGCAACGTGCGTTAAGCTTGTTTGCGTCCCGATAGACATCGGGAGACGGGTTATCCCGCTGGGCGGCAGCGCTGATGGCCTTTTGAGCGTGAAGGCGTGTCTCTAATGCATGATTGCGGGATAAAGATTGCATGCCTGGTGCAATATTTATGATATTGTTAATTACCTATCAATTTATCTGCATCTTAGCCTCGCCTTACAAACTGCGGATTTACCTTCAATATGTATGTAATTAATAGATATACAGCATATTGTAAAAATTAATTCTCGTCTTTTGGAACAAGAGTTCTATCGTTTTGGTGTTAAAATATGTTAAATTACTTATATATAAATATTAAAATAAGATACTGTATGAGATAAAATTGTGTATTAATTATAGTAAATGTAGTTGTTTGTACTACACGGAATGTTATTCTTATCCTGTAATATTGATGTTTTGATATCTAAACATATAGGTTGAATGTTAAAAAAGGAAGGAGCTTAGGGGTTAATATAATAAAAATGATTATAAATAAGCGTGTAATGTAATATGTAAAACGACATTGAGTTTTTAGTCTGGAAGGTTGAGCATAATCATCAATTGCAATGAACGAAAAAGAGTAATTATTAGTGAGGGCGCACAGAAAACTGATTTTCAGCATGAAGTCACAATTCATAAAAACCAAAACCCATGAAACTACACCTGAGGAATGTCTACCTGATCAAGAAAAAGCTCCTTGCAGCTTCATCCGCAAATGTGGTGGAGACCGATTTTGAATTGCCCGAAAAAATTTCGGCCAATCTCTATGGCTGGAACGTGATGATCCGTTCGAAGATCAGCAACGAAGCGCAAAACCGGGCCATGCTGGTGGAAACGGTTTCGCAGTTTCAGTTTTCTGCTTCGGGAGATCTGAAGAAGAATTTTAAACAGAAAAAATACCGGCAGCAGTTTTCAAAGCTGGTTTATACCGCCCATTGCCATCATGCCGCATTGTGCATCACAACGGCATCTCAATATCCCAAGTTTGGCGATTACAGCCATGCCTACATCTGTATGGACGAGGCTGAAGCGGTTACCTTAAAAGCCATGCGTCCGTAAGCGTTTTTCCTTCGGTGTCGGGTAAGAAAACTGATAAGAACAGAACCCGTTAAGGAGTTTAACGCGTTGTTTTGGCCTGGTTAGGCCCTATATCTTGATCAGCAGCAATGCTTCAAACTTCCGCATCTTCGGATCAAATTCGAGAACCGTTTCTCCCGCCCTCAGCCGGTGAAAGCTCAATCGCTCGCTGATATAGCTTTCGTCTTCGGGTTCTTCGTCAAAACCATGTTTTTTATTCCATTGCTTACGCATATCGGTTGACATAAAGGAATAGGTAAAACAGATATCCTTATACCCTTTTGCCCTGAATTTCTCAGCAAGCTCCAGCATTGTTTTAAGACCCAGACGGAACACACCCTCGTTCGACAAGGGTTTTACAAACCAATCGACATGAAAATGATTGTTGCTGTCTTCCGCTTGTGATTTATTCAGGTCCTGATTGCCATTGGGCGGGTTTGCCGAACCGTTTTTTTTAAGCCGTATGCCATATTTGTTTTCGATAATATCATCATCCAGGATTTGCACTACCCCCGGAGGCAAGACCAGGTCAAACCGAAGATCTTCCGGAACATTCCAGGTTTCACACAATTCCTTAAACTCGGCGTTGGATTCGAACTTCATCTAGGGTAAATTTAATAGCAATTTCCATGGAAGAAGGGCCGGGGCCAGTATTCTTTCCCCCATTTGTCAACTATTTCTCTGATTCTGAGGATTAAGGCCGGCATCTCAGGTTTCCCGGGCGGGTAATTCTCCTAATATCTGTTAAAATGTCACCCCCAGCAATCAAGACACGGGATTCTCCCCTAAATAGTGTTAAATTTGCTTGGCATGCTTGTTTCCGCTCCTCGGGATTGAAGATGCCAGGCGCTATGGATTATCAGGAAGACATCTTAGTACAAAAGCTGGACGAATTTATACGTAAGTATTACAAAAACCAGCTTATCAAAGGCCTGCTTTATTCCACCGGGCTGATCCTTGGATTTTATCTGGCCGTGGCCCTGCTTGAATCATACGCACATTTTGATACCACCATCCGTACCATCCTGTTTTATACCCTTGTTTTATCCGTGCTTGCTATCGCCGGCCGATATATCTTCATTCCGTTATCAAAACTCAACAAGATCGGGGTTGTCATCAGCAATGAACAGGCTGCCGAAATCATCGGGAAACATTTTTCGGAAGTAAAAGATAAACTCCTGAACCTGCTCCAGCTTCGTAAAGCAGTTGCCCAAGCGGGCATCACCCACTCAAATACCTCCAGCCTTACCTTGCTGGAGGCTTCGATCGATCAAAAAACCAGGGAGCTTAAACCCATCCCGTTTGCATCGGCTATTGATGTGGGCCAGAACAAGCGCTATGTAAAATATGCAGTCATCCCGCTGGTACTTATCCTCTTTATTGTTTTTGCTTCGCCCAGCATCATTACCGAAAGCACAAAACGCCTGGTGCACCACAGCGATTTTTATGAAAGGGAAGCCCCTTTTCATTTTAACGTGGTGAACAACCAGCTCAAGACCATTGAGCAGCAGGATTTTTCGCTGGAGGTAAAAATTACGGGGCAGGAAATTCCCGAAACGGTGCTCTTACTGGTGGATGGCAATGAATACAAACTCAGCCGCGACAACGTGGTGAATTTTAGTTATGTCTTCAAAAACCTGCAACACAATACCAAATTCAAACTCAGCGCCGATGGTTATACCTCGCATGAATACGAGATCAGCGTGCTGCCTAACCCGGTGCTCCTCAATTTCGAAATTCAGTTGGATTACCCGGCCTATATCGGGAAGAAAAACGAGGTCTTGCACAATACGGGTGATCTGGTCATTCCGGCGGGCACCAGGGTTTCGTGGAATTTTAATACAAAGGATACCCGGAGTCTCCGCATTAATTTTCAGGATACGGCCTATCTGCTCAGCCCATCGGCCAATGCGTGCAGTTACAAAAACAGGTTCCTGAAAAGCGATTCGTATTCGATCACCACCTCCAACGAATTTATTAAAAGCAAAGATTCGGTTGTGTATGCCATCAATGTGATTCCCGATCTGTATCCTACCATGGAGGTGGAAGAAAGAAAGGACTCTGTTTCGACACAGCGTCTGTACTATCATGGCGAAGTGAAGGATGACTATGGCTTTACGGGGCTTAATTTTAACTACAAACTCAACCACAAAGAAGATTCGGCTGCGGCAGGCAACACTGCCGGGGCGAAGTATGTGACAGAACGCATCCCTGTTTCGGGCACATTCACCCAAGATCAGTTCATGTATTTCTGGGATCTGGGCAAACTCAACCTGGCCCCCGGCGATCAGATCGAATATTTTTTCGAAGTGTCTGATAACGACGGGGTGCATGGGCCAAAGACTACCCGCAGCCAGAAAATGCTCTTCCAGGCCCCTACACTCAAAGAGCTGGCTGAGAAATCGGAAGAATCGAGCCAGACCGTGAAAAGTGATATCTCTGAGAGTATCCAGAAGGCCAAAGACCTGCAAAAAGATATCGACGAGCTCCATAAAAAAGTGCTCGAGAAAAAATCGCTCAGTTGGGAAGACAAAAAGAAAATTCAGGAGCTTAAAGACAAACAACAAAAACTGGAAAACAGCATCGAGCAGTTTAAAAAAGAAAACTCCAAAAGCCAGCAGGAACAGACCGAGTACCGGAAAGACAACGAGAAACTGGTGGAAAAGCAGAAACAGATCCAGGACCTGTTTGATCAGCTCCTCACCGAGGATATGAAGAAACAGATGAAAGACCTTGATAAACTCATGCAGACCATGGACAAGGACAAGATGCAGGAGGAACTCGAAAAAATGAAACTGAGCAACAAAGACCTGGAGAAGGAGCTAGACCGCACCCTGGAGTTGTTCAAACAAATGGAATTCGATAAAAAACTGACCGATACCAAAGAACGGCTCGACAAGCTGGCCGATGACCAGAAAAAGCTTGCTGAAAAAACAGAAGACAAAAAGCAGGATTCCAAAGAACTGGAAAACAAACAAGACCAGATGAACAAGGAATTTGAGGACATCAAGAAACAACTGGAAGACCTGCAGAAAAAGAACGATGCCCTCGAAAAACCGCACGATGAACTGAAAAGCACAGAACCTCAGGAACAGCAAATCCAGAAAGATATGAAGGAGAGCAGCGCGGATCTGCAAAACAAGGAAAACAAAAAAGCATCCAAATCACAAAAATCAGCTGCCGAAAAGATGGAGGATCTAAGCCAGAAGCTGGCCCAGATGCAGGCAAAAATGGCCGAACAGGAGAATGAAGAAGATGTCAATGCGTTGCGTCAGATCCTCCAGAACCTGGTGCGGCTTTCGTTTGATCAGGAGGCCCTCATGACCGATTTGGGCAAGACCCGAACCGATAACCCCCAGTATGTAAAAATTGCCCAAAAGCAAAATATGCTCAAGGACGATGCAAAAATGATCGAGGACAGTTTGTTTGCCCTCAGCAAACGGAACCCTGCTATTGGCGATATGGTGAACAAAGAGGTGAGCGCTATCAATATGAACATGGAAAAGGCCATCACCAGTCTGGCCGATCGGAACACGGGCGAAGCGGCCTCACGCCAGCAGTATTCTATGACTTCGGTCAACAACCTGGCTTTGTTGCTCAACGAAGCCCTCAGCAATATGCAGGAAGCCGCCAAAAAGGGCAAACCGGGGGCCGGAAGCTGCAACAAACCGGGAGGAAAGGGCCAAAAACAGACCGGAGCCTCACTCCGGCAGATGCAGCAGAAACTGAATGCGCAGATGGGTGAGATGATGAAAAAAATGAAGGACGGAAAAGGCAAGGACGGAAAGGGCATGAGCGAGGAATTTGCCCGCATGGCAGCCCAGCAGGAAGCCATACGCGAATTGCTCCAAAAGATGTCTGATCAGCAAAAAAAGGACGGTAAAGGGGGGGGGACGCTGGGCAATACTGCCGAAAAGATGGATGAAACTGAAACCGATCTGGTAAATAAGCGTATAACGCAAGAAACCATTCGGAGGCAGCAGGAGATTTTAACCAAGATGCTGGACTACGAAAAGGCAGAAAAAGAGCGGGAGATGGATACCGAAAGGAAAGCCGATCAACCTAAAACACAAGATGTTAGCAATACAAATGAGTTTCTTGAATACAACCGTTTAAAGTCGAGGGAAGTGGAGCTTTTGAAGACTGTACCCCCTTCATTAAGCCCTTATTATAAAGTCAAAGTTTCCCAGTATTTTAACAGTTTTGAAGAAAAACAGTAGTATATTTCAACACTTTTAAAGAAATAACACCATGATTCGAATGGCAGAAGAAGAAAAAAAGATCAGGATTACATCACAAGCCGAAAGCATGGCTTTCGTTGAAAAACTGGTAAATACCATTTGTGAGACCTACAATATCAGCGAAGACCATTACGGAAATATCCTGGTAGCCATCACCGAAGCGGTTAACAATGCAATCCAGCATGGCAATAAGGCCAATCCCAATAAAAATATCGATATCAGTTATCTGTCTGACGATCATCACCTGCGTTTTTCGGTGAAGGATGAAGGCGAAGGCTTTAATTATACCCAGCTCCCGGATCCGACAAATCCCGAAAATATCGAGAAACCAAACGGAAGAGGTGTGTTCCTGATGAAACACCTGGCCGATAAGGTTGAATTCGAGGATAACGGCTCCAAAGTGGTCCTTGATTTTAAACTTTCTGCAAACTAACGCCTGTTTGTGTCGCCAGAATCCATCTCCTTTCACTCTGAAATAGCTCGTTATAAATTAAAAAACCAGAAAACACTCCGTCTCTGGCTTTATCAGGTCATCGCTTTTCACAAAAAACAAACGGGGACGCTGAACTATATTTTTTGCACCGATACCTACCTGCTTGGCATCAACAAGCAATTCCTGAAACACGATTATTATACCGATGTGATCACATTCGATTATTCGGAGAAAAAAGTCATTTCAGGCGATATCTACCTAAGCATAGACCGCATACGCGACAATGCTAAAACCGAGGGCCAGCTGTTCGAAACAGAGTTGCACCGCGTCATGGTGCATGGCTTGCTGCACCTGCTCGGCTTTTCAGACAAAGGCAAGACCAACAAAGCCCGGATGACCCGGTTAGAAGATAAATTTCTATCTTTACTCTCGTAAACAGAACACGTACTATGAAAAAGATACTTACACTGCTGCTTGCGCTCGCTACCGGATATGTCGTGAAGGCACAAACCAAACCAACCCCAGTAAAAACCACCAAAGCAGCTCCTGCACGCGACACTTCGCTCTGCGGCAAGAAATGGCTCCTGATTGCCGTCGAAGAATGGGCTGTGGAATCAAAACCCAAAAAGAAACAAGCCGACGATTTTTTATGGATGACAGGCGATGGAAAATACAGCCTCAAACGCAATGGAGATGCCAAGACCGGCACCTGGACCAAACAGGGGGTCTATATAAATTTTGTGGATGAAGCCAGCAAAGAAAAATTTGCCTACAAAGTAGAAAACGCCGAACCAACCAAACTCAAGGTTGATTACCATGTTTCTGACATACATACTTTTTTTACGTTCGAAGCCAGGTAAGGGCCAGGCCGTCCCGGCATAGCGCTGAACGGATCTTCAGAACATTTTCCCTTTTTCGCCGTTCATCTGTTGCTTCGCAATTTCAGTTGAAATTTAAGGATCGGGTATTGATCCTTGATTCCTGGTTTTCCAGGAATAGGCAAGCTATTAATCCCTACCTTCGCTTTCAGTAATCCAAAATCTTCCTCATGAAAAAAATTACCCGTACAGCCCTGGCTGTGATGATGCTATGCGCCCTCCAATTGGCAGGGCAGGCACAATGCACTTCGTGTACAACCACAATCACCACCAACGACCCAACCAATCACCTGATCACTACCGGAACCACGCTTTGCATTGCTGCCGGTGGAACCTGCACCGGGCTCATCGAAGTTGCGGGGGGTACGCTTTGTAACCAGGGGATGATAAACAACCACAACCTGGAAGTGGATGGGGGAGGAATACTAAACAATTACGGTACCATTACGGCCGACAGCCTGCTGGTAATCGGTTCGGGCTCTGTACTGAATAATTACAGCAATCTTACAGATACACGTCTGGCTGTAACAAACCACGGTGCGATAAATAATGCAGGAGGAACAATTACCTGCGCTGTCTTTGGTGATTCATTGGCCACGCTGGTGAATAACGGAAACTTTACAACTACCGGAATTTTTTCGAGCGGTTACTCAGCCTCGGTTACGAATGGCAGCTACATGCGTGTTGGGGCCAATTTTTACAACGGGTACTCCGCCTCGTTTTATACAGCCTGCATGGTTATCGTAAAAGGGGCCTGGTATAATTCGGCCACCATTACAGGGCCCACAGGGTCGGGTTGCGGTGGTTTTAGCATTACATCGGGCTCATACAATTCGGGAACGGTTGGCGCAGCAGGGCAACATGTGGATATCTGCGATGCCAGCCACCCGGCAGGAGGAATAACCGGCAACAGCGGGACGATGACTGGTGTTACCTTTTGTACCTGTACCAATTCCTGTCCGGCCTCCGGAATTGTTTCGTATGCAGCTCCTGCAACGGGCATGTTTAAAAACCTGTATCCAAACCCGTCAACCACAGCGATCAATCTGGGCCTCCGTTTGGTCGATGCCGGCAATGTGGAGGTTCGGGTGTATGATGTGCTTGGCAAACAACGTTTCAGCAAACAATACACCTTTGTAACAGGCGACAATCTGCTTACCGTGGATGTCTCTTCGCTCGAAGCTGGGCTCTTTCTGGTATCGGTTACAGATTCAAAAGGAAGCCGGGAGATGAAGTCGTTCGAGGTGGTGAGATGAGTGGTCTGGGCATCAACCTAAATATATACCCGTTCTCCCGCTCCTTCAGCGGGAGAACGGGTTATACCGAGGGGTGTTGTTCATATTCTCAAATTCTTTCGGTATAAGTAAGGAATTCACTAGCCGGTCTTTGCAAAGTTCTCGCCGGTTTTTCGGGTAACCGAAACCGTTTCAGCAGAGATGTCAAAACACGCTATAAACCCAACATGAACAGTAGAAACGTAGTGCACTACTGTTCAGTGCGTTTGGATTTTGTGCAGTCCCGATATTCATCGGGATGGGTTATCCCGCTGCTCCTGATAGCTGGCGGCCCTTTCAGAGCGTTAGCCATCTTCAACTGAAAAATGCGGAATAAAGTAATCGTATCTCTTAAAATAAAATTCTCAACCTGTTAAGCTTGACAGGCTGACGGCCATTGTTTTTTTGATCGGATAAGGTCGGTACATCAGAGAATTTATGTGTTTTCACAAGTGATTTATCCTCATCATCCCCATCACTATCTCCGTCCGGCTCAGTTCTCGAAATCGGATTATTCCCCATAAGTGCATACGGACTTTCACCGAATTTCATTTTAGAGTCAATCGCCACCAGCGTCCTATTTCGGAGTCCATTTCTCTAAAATGCGTTGTATAATTATTGTCAGAGAGCTGCTTATCACGCTCAAGCCCATCAAACCCGTAATGGTCTAACACCGAAGGTACATAACTTCTCAGAATCTTGCCAAAGGAGCAATAGCCTGTTGAGTTGTTTTTCCAGTGTTTTCAAAGAACTTGGAGGTAAATGTAAACGAAAAAAGCTCCCGATTAAAGGAGCTTTATACTTTCAAGAAGTGCGATGGAAACGTTACTTTACAAGCTTGTTAATTGTGTCAAGGTAATCCTTGATTTGCTTTGCCTGAGACGGTTTGTAATCTACAAGAGTAATCCGCTCTTTTATCATCGGATACCCGAACTGGTCAAATAATTCACCGAAGGAAGCGTTCAGGAAAGACGAAGACATTGGAGTTGCATTAATCAATGACAGCTTGATGGAAAAACCGTCAACCAAGGACTGTTTCATTTTTATAAAAAGAGAAACAGCCTCAGAAGATGTAGTTGTACCACTAACGCAAGTCATCACGTCAATCACCACTACTTTTTCTGGGTTTGTTTTCATATCTGGCAGGTTTTCAGCGGGTTTTATTAGTACAAAGTTACAAAGTATATTCGGCATGGACAATATCCTCTACTTCCAAGGGTTTCAGGTGCCTTGTGTTAAGGGATATAACTACCTGAGTGCCAGGGAAGGCTTCTGGCATCAACGCTTTTACCACCGAACCATCATGCTTTTGCTTGAAATACACGTCATTAGAAATTATTAACAATTCGCTTTTCATAGTTTTTACGATGGATGCTATATTATCAAGCCCTAAGCCTCTGTTTGATGGGGTTGATTCGGTGGAAAAGCCCTTCTTAAAGCCCATCAGAAGGGCAGCAATGTTAGAAACGCCTTTACCCTTTGTTCGTTCAAGGAACCGATTTATTGTCTTAGGAATACCATTGCCAAAATCACATACCGATATGATTATTTGGTTTCTTTTAGGGAAGTATTGAGTAAAGACATACCCTCTGACTGGGGACTCGGAATGGTCAACCACATTGTTAAATAATTCCGTCAATGAATCATTCAATGGTTGCAAATCCTTGTCACTAAAAAAGTGTCTGTTGAAATAATCCTTCGCTTGAAAGACGTAAGCGTTAAACATTTCAATGTCCAGCTGCCAGAGACAAAAAGAGGTTCTCACCTTATCTGGATGGTATTTCTTTCTGTCAAATCCTTTTTTCCAGTAGTCGAAAAATCCAAGCTGGTCTAAATAATCTGTTGCAGGATTGTTTCCTTGATTGAACTTAATAATTACTCCGTTCATGTGATATTCCTCAATCAGACAAGCCAGAGAAACCACATGGTACGGAGCAATAAAATTCATGTTAGTTAAATCAATATTCAGCGATCTTGGTTTGGAGGGTAGGACCTCAAACCTGTTTGCATTTATTAATTGAACCCAAGGATAAACTTGCGTATGACCAATAATTTGAATTCTATATTCACTCATAAAGAATTGTTTAAAGCCCTGCAAATGTAGGCGATTGAGACATGGAAATAACTTCCAAGGGCCATCCCTTCCAGCGGGTGCATGGTCTTGAGTTGGTCTTGCAATTCCTCGTATTTATTGGTCTGGTATCGCTGGGTACTGCTCACGTACCTATGCCCTGCCTTTACCATTGCCTCCATCACACCTTCCTGTTTCTGCCAGTGAGTAATTACACTTCCCCTGATGTGGTGCAGGTTCTTCACTTGCGGAAACTGCTCCCTGAGCTGGATCACCATCTGTGATATGGTATTCCGTAATCCGTCAGCACTGCCCCGTGACAGAAAGAACTTGTCGGTATCGGAATGACCTTGTGGAATCGTCCATCCTTAAACCAGGATTTTGCATTAGCCGTGCAACAGGCTAATGCAAAGTGCGTTAAGCCTTGTGTGTGTCCCGATAGTCCTGATAGACATCGGGAGACGGGTTATCCCGCTGGGTGCATGTGCTGTCATCCTTTTGAGTGGGAAGGCCGATTCCTAATGAATAATGCGGGATAAAGCAGGTGTTTATAAATGTAATTTCCGGCTGTTTTGCGCTCTGGTTAAGAAGAATTCATATATATCTTACATTTATCGAAACCTATGCCGGGTTGGTGCGTACAACTAGACTCACCCCCAAACCTGAGCCCCATGAACATCTCCTATCCCCAACTCGCCTTGGTCGAGAAAAGTATTATAGCCGGTCTGAATTTCCCCTTACAGGATGTATTGAAATCGGCCGAAAACATGAACCAGCGCCGTTCGGATGCCGAACGGGCCATGCTCCTGGGCAATAACTACAAAGGCAAGGTCAAAATCATCTTCGAAGACAAACTCGGTATGAAACAGGTAGAAACAACCATCTGGAGCGTGACCGAAAAATATGTGCTCCTCAAAACCGGGATGCAGATTCCCCTGCACCGGATTCATGAAATAAGGATCTGAACAAAGGTCTCTTCTGTATACGAATTCAAGGCTGTCTCATTTGGTTGGGATGGCCTTTTTTAATAAACACCAGTGGTCGAAGTGACGCGTGTGATCACCCTATCCTTGTATCCATGGATGCAAAAGGGTAGTCTGTTCAACACCTCACTCCCTGACGCGTTTAAATTCCTTGTCATCGATCCTCACAAACGTTTTTCCGTTGAAGGAATACCCTTCGGGAGTGTCTTTCATGATTACATCGATGATGAATTGCAATTGTTTCGGGTTGTAGAACTGGCATACACATACCCGTCCATCCTTTAAGGTGCGTACCGTGGCCAGGGCCCGGAGTTCGCGCAGATGTTTCGAAAAATAACCCGTTATTGTCCTCGGGCTGAGGTTGTACAGTTTTCCGATCTTCGTTTTATTGATGTTAGTCATGGGTTTCAGTTTTGTTTGTTTTGTCAATTTCAAAAACAGCGTCATCCGTTTTTATTTGTACGCAACTGGGCTGCTCCCGATCACCCCGGTTGTTATCGGGATGTTCTGACGGGCAGGCGTTATACTGATTCTTCGTGGGTGTCAGCAATCCCGGTCAAGCCGGGGCAAGAGCCACGCACCTGTCTCGTCTCTTCGACGTGAAATTCAGATATGCCTCGGCCTGCAATCCAAGACAAGGAGCCGCCGTATAATCAACTATCCGCGTTATACCGGCTAAGGTATCAGGAGGCGGAAGAAAGAAGGGTCCTGGGTAAGTTTTTCTGAATGCGGATTAGTTTGGGGTGGAAGGTATGTGTTGGGCCGGGTCGGGAACACGCGTGGTTGCTTTCCCTGGTAAACAAAGGAAGGCAGGTGAGGAAGTCATACCAATATGGCCGGAAGAAAACCTGCTGCCGGACAGCGCATCGAAACTCTGTTGATTTATCCTCTTCATGATACCGGTTATCAAATTCTGCATAAAGATAAGCGTTCAGCTTTCCTCATTCAAGATATTCTTACAATTTATTTTCACTCCGTGTAAAATTTTCAGGCTCGCGTTACGTATATGTGCAATCTGCATTATGAAACATGTGTCACAGATAAACCCAAAGTGAACAGTAGAAACGAATTGCCCTCCTGTTCCCTGCGTTTGACCTTTGTGTGAGGGGCTTGGGTTATCCCGCTGTTCCTCAGAGCTTGCGGCCCTTTCAGGGCCTTGTCCATCTCCAACCGAAAATCCCGGGATAAACAGCCTGTTGCCCCTGGTAAATAGCTGGTCACGGTCTGTTGAATGCAAGAACGGTATTTGCTGATGGATGCTGTCTTGCTCTGTCTGTTTATTCCCTGTTTAAAAAAAGCAGGCGCGCCGGTTGCAATTACCCTGCTGAATAACATGTAATTACGAACGGATTTTGTGGAAACTCAGTTCTTGCAGTCGACGTGTCGGGTGCTACTGCATGGCAACCGCGTGTATTTACACAGTGAAAGCTGCATGTATAAAGGAGAAAGGCGTATTTACGAAAGGAAAGCGGTATTGACGGAGGCGAACCATGTATTTATGAAGGAGAAGGGTGTATTGACGAAGAAGAAGGATGTATTGACGAAGAAGAAGCATGTATTTATGAAGGAGAAGGGTGTATTGACGAAGGAGAAGCATGTATTTATGAAGGAGAAGGGTGTATTGACGAAGGAGAAGCATGTATTTATGAAGGAGAAGGGTGTATTTATGAAGGAGAAGGGTGTATTGACGAAGAAGAAGCATGTATTTATGAAGGAGAAGGGTGTATTGACGACGAAGAAGCATGTATTTATGAAGGAGAAAGGTGTAGTTATGAAAGAGAAGAATGTATGTACGAAAGGAAAACGTGTAATGACGATGTAGAAGAATGTATGTACGAGGGAGTGTAACCCGCTGAAAGCACGGTCATTTTTTAGTTAAGAAGCCTTATCCCCTTACCCGGAATTTGTATTCGTGTATGTTGCCACCCCCTCTGGAATGGTTGTTTAAAACCCAAAAACGCGCTGAATAGTTAATTCCCGACAGGCTTTCATTTGTGCGACCCCTTCGGGGTCGGAAGGTTTTGGTGATGACGCGTGCTACAAACGTTAAACCCCTTCGGGGTTTCCTTTCCTGGAAGAAATAAACGAACAGACCTTGGGATGATGCTGAAGGCATCACACGTTTGTAGAAATGTAAAACAAAACAACTTTCGACCCCGAAGAGGTCGCACATCGCTCAGATAGTACCCGTTCCGGGATGATTCCAGGCTTCTTAACCCGTCAAGCCAAACTGAATTAAATCCCGGATCTGACCATTCTCACAAATCTAATTTCCTTCATTAAATGACATTGCGCCGAAGCGCGGGGTTACTACGTTGAGATCACCGACATCTTGAATCGTGAGACAGGAAGAGAAAAAGAGGTACTACCTATTTTTCTCCGGCTTTTAGCGCACGTCATGAAGTGAAGCGACCGTAAATAATGAAGCATGTATGCCTGAAATAGAGACGAAGCAAGCGCTTAACGGATCCATTATAAAAAATAGCTCGGCATTTTACGGCATTTTGCGGCAAAACACGGCATGCGCCAGTTTAAC
>Ga0206851_1018_pt1 | contig 61444 bp, 64 predicted proteins | sample Alteio_BWOrgCont_13_FD_152904 | JGI IMG/M metagenome (GOLD analysis project Ga0206851, IMG submission 152904) | Enriched cells from forest soil in Barre Woods Harvard Forest LTER site, Petersham, Massachusetts, United States -... | ecosystem: Environmental > Terrestrial > Soil > Temperate forest >... | reverse complement strand
AATCTGGCCCAACCGCGCAGGCTGGAATCAGCATCATAAATAAATATGCGATTAGTTTCTTCGGCATAGGCTTTAGATTTCCGATTTGTTCTTATCCGAAAATAAATTGGGGTATTTTTTGTAATAATAAGCGGCGGCAAATCCCAGGATGCCGAAATCATCGATATATCCAAAAACAGGAATAGAATCTGGTATCAGGTCAATCGGCGTTACCAGATAGAAAAATGCGCCGTAAGCCACTAATTTATCAAGTAAACTCAGCTTTTTTGAACGCACCACATCTGTGAGTAAAGCTATACGATTTTTCCAATCACTACCCCATTTAGCGAATTTGCTTATCGCGGATTTTTGATTATCGACTGTTTCCCGCACTTTTCCGCTATTGCCGATTTGCGAAAGTGCCATGGTAATCTTATCTTGATAATTGCCAGTTCCGGTAGAAAGATCGGGTGAAACATTGAACTGGGAGATGGCTGCCTGAAAAAACTCCGGCATATTGCTTTCTAAAAAACCACTCACGGCTTTGGAATCATGCTTCAGCTTTCCTTCGGCCAATAATTGATAAATTCCGCCTGCGATATTGCGCTCATATTCCTGTGGAATACGGCTGCTGGGCTTGCATTTCAGCCAGCGCCGATACGTCATCCCGGAGACGCCAAGCGGCCCAGAAATCTGCTCCGGCGAAAGGCCGGTCTCATCCATGATTCTTACCAATTGTGAATATTGCATGCACTTTCTATAATTTATAAACCGCAAAAGTGCAAATGGTATTTGGCAGTCTATGCTGTAATGAATTTAAGGTGCTCAAAGACTGGTTGCGTGGACGTGAGACAATTTTTCTACGATCAGGACGGCTACATTGGTATTACAAGTGGCAAGGTCTTCTGTAATCCTCAAATACCATGCTCGTACAAATCCCCCCAATTTCCCTGTTGACTTCTAGAATTTCCTATCTATACTCACCCCTCTTTTTCAGGCAACCAGCAGGGAATTCCAAGGTTTTATGGCACGTATCGCCGGAGTGAACTTACCGACAGCAAAGCGCGTAGTTATCGCGCTTACCTATATATATGGCATTGGCCAAGACACAGCAGAGAAAATCTGCAAGAAAGTCGGGCTGCCAGCCGCTAAGCGCGTGCATCAGTTAACTGAAACCGAAGTAAGCAAAATCCGCGAATTGATTGATAAAGACTATCAGGTGGAAGGTGATTTACGCCGTGAAGTGGCGCTTAACATCAAACGCCAGATGGATTTAGGTACTTACCGGGGACTTAGGCATCGTAAAAAGCTTCCCGTTCGCGGCCAGCGCACACACACCAATGCGCGCACCCGCAAAGGCAAATCGAAACCGATTGCCGGCAAGAAACAAGTAGCGAAATAGAGTTAAAAAGGATTAAAAATGGCGCAAGAACCAGTAAAAAAAGAAAATAAGAAGGCAGCAGCCCCAGCGGAAGCCGCGGCTACAGGAAAGCCTGCAAAAGCCAAGGGCGTGAAGAAAAAGACCAAGAAAAACATAACTTCCGCTGTTGTGCACATAAACGCCACTTTCAACAATACCATCGTTAATATTTCCGATGCGCAAGGCAACACGGTTGCCTGGTCTTCAGCTGGTATGCAAGGCTTTAAAGGTTCAAGGAAATCAACGCCTTATGCGGCACAGGTTGCAGCTGAACATGCAAGCAGGGCGGCGCAGGAACACGGTGTAAAAATCGTGGAGATCGAAGTGAAAGGGCCGGGAGCTGGCCGGGAATCAGCGCTCCGCGCTATACAAACTACTGGACTAACCGTCACTACCATCAGGGACGTGACTAAGATTCCGCATAACGGCTGCCGTCCACCAAAACGGCGCAGAGTTTAATCGAACCATCTATTTAGAAGAGGGAAAAGTGATATATAAAAACTGGCAGGATTTGATCAAACCATCGAAGCTCGATATTCAGAACGATAAAGGTGAGCGCAAGGCGCAAATCGTTGTTGAGCCGTTGGAACGCGGTTTTGGCATCACCCTTGGTAATGCGCTGCGTCGTGTGCTGCTTTCCTCTTTGCAAGGTGCGGCTGTCACTTCCATCAAGATTGAAGGTGTGCTGCATGAATTCTCATCAGTTCAAGGTGTGCGCGAGGATGTGACTGATATTGTCTTGAACGTCAAAGCTCTGAACATCAGAATGCATTCACCGGAAAAGAAAAGAGTTACGCTGAAGGCCACTGGCCCCGGCCCGGTTACCGCTGGTCAAATTACTGTCGATTCCGATGTTGAAATAATCGACAAAGATCAAGTCATCTGCACTCTGGATAAGGGAGCTAAAATCAATATGGAGATGACGGTAGAAACCGGCAAGGGTTATGTTCCAGCTTCGCAGAATCGTCCGGAAGAAGCGCCGATTGGCCTAATCCCAGTTGACGCGCTTTATTCACCAGTAAAGAAAGTTACTTACCGGGTCGAACACAGCCGGGTTGGCCAGGTGACTGACTATGATAAGCTGATATTGGGTATTGAAACTGATGGTACCGTTACCCCGGAAAATGCTGTAGCTTTCGCTGCACGCATTATCCAGGATCAATTGCAACTCTTCATCAATTTCGTAGAAGTGGAAGAACGCAAGGAAGCCAAGGCTGAAGAACTGAAATTCGATCGCAACTTGCTGAAAAAAGTGGACGAGTTGGAACTTTCGGTACGTTCGGCCAATTGCCTGAAGAACGACAACATCGTATATATCGGCGATCTGGTTCGGAAAACCGAGGGGGAAATGCTTCGCACCCCGAATTTTGGTCGCAAATCATTGAACGAAATCAAGGAAGTGCTAAACAGCATGAATCTGCGGTTTGGCATGGAAATAGCTGAGTGGCCACCGGAAAATATCGAAGAATTGGCTAAGAAATACGAAGATCCCTATTAAAGAGGAAAATTAGTTATGCGTCATGGAATGAAAGGCAGGAAACTAAACCGTACTTCGAGTCACAGAAGTGCATTGTTTGCCAACCTGGCTATATCACTCATCGAGAATGAGCAGATCACCACTACTGTGCCAAAAGCCAAGGACTTAAGGCCGTATGTTGAGCGCCTGGTGACTCTTGGGAAAAAAGGCAGCCTGCATGCCAGACGCCAAGTTCTTTCAATAGTGAAAGACGCTGCATTGGCCGAAAAACTCTTTAAAACTCTGGCCAGTCGCTATAAAACCCGCCCAGGCGGTTATACACGCATCATGAAAGCTGGTTTCCGGCCTGGTGATAGTGCACCGATGGCGATTATCGAATTTGTTGATCGGGATGTTGCAGCCAAGGGCAAGAAAGACCGCGAAAGGCAAGACACTGAAACTACTGCAGTTGTTTAATCGGCAGTAATTACTACCTGCTCATTCTTTATTTTCAATCTGCCTTCGGCAATTAGCTTCACTGCGGCTGGGTAGCATTTATGTTCTTCAGCTAATACCCGGGCAGCGATTTTATCCTCGGTGTCGCCGGGTAATACTGGCACTTCAGCTTGTATAATTATCGGCCCGGAATCCATTTCTGGACGCACGAAATGCACGGTGCAGCCGGTGGTTTTCACCCCTGATTCCAGCACTCGTTTATGCACATCAATTCCTTTAAACGCTGGTAGCAACGAAGGATGGATGTTGATTAATTTATTATGCCATCTTTCCGCAAACCACGGTGAGAGGAGCCGCATGAACCCGGCCAGGCAAACCAATCCTGCACTGGATTTTTCAATTTCTGCGCTCATTGCTTTATCAAACTCCTCGCGAGAGGGATATTTTTTGTGATCAAGAATTATAGTCGCAATCCCAGCCTTTTTTGCGAAATCTAACCCTGGCGCAGTTTGTTTATTGGAGATTACCAGAACGATTTCGGCCGGAAAATCTTTGTGGCTTGAGGCATCGATCAACGATTTTAAATTCGAGCCACGCCCGGAAATCAACACCGCTAGCTTAAGCTTCATCAAAATATTTTAAATTGGTGAATAATGTTTTTTCAGTTTTCCGGGTTACCACTTGGCCGATTATGTAATGCAGTTTGCGGGCAGATTTTAGCGCCTTAGAAATTTTTTCTGCTTCACTTTTAGAGGCAACCATCACCATGCCGATGCCGCAATTGAAGGTTTTAAGCATCTCGCGCGAATCAATTTGGCCGGCGGCTTTTAGCCATTTGAACAGGCTTGGCAATGGCCAGCTACGACAATCGATTTCCGCAGCGAGATTAGCAGGAAGTACGCGATGCACATTCTCCATAAGCCCGCCCCCAGTGATGTGCGCTAAGGCTTTTATTTTATATCGTTCAAGCAAACTCAAGCAGAATTTCACATATATCGTTGTCGGTTCCAGCAATATTTCGCCCAATTTTTTGCTGGAAAATATTGCTGAATCTTGCAGGTTAATGCCCTTTTTTTCCAATATATGGTTTACTAGGGAAAATCCATTGGAATGCAGGCCGCTGGATGGCAGCCCGATCAATATATCCCCGGATTTGATATCTTTTTTTGGCAGTAAATTCCGCCGCTCGGCCGCACCAACTGAAAATCCCGCCAAGTCATATTCGCCTGGGTTATACATTCCTGGCATTTCCGCGGTTTCCCCGCCGATCAGCGCGCATCCGGCCATTTTGCAGCCTTTAGCGATGCCTTTTATTACGCTGGCTGCAACTTTATTATCGAGCTTCCCGGTGGCAAAATAATCGAGGAAAAATAATGGTTCCGCGCCATGCACGATAATATCATTTACGCACATGGCAACCAGATCAATGCCGATTGTATCATGTAAGCCCAGTTTTTGCGCCAGTTTCAACTTCGTGCCGACGCCGTCAGTGCCGGAAACCAACACCGGATCTTTGAATTTTTTTATTGCCTTGAGGTCAAACACTCCACCGAATCCGCCGAGGGAGCCATCAGCGCCTTTCCGTGCGGTGGCACGGGCGAACGGTTTTATCATCTCAATCAGCCGGTTGCCTTCGTCGATGTTTACTCCGGCCTCTGCGTAAGAAAATCCCTTTGACATACACACTCCCGGCGACAATATAGTGATTGACTATGCATAGAGTCAAAAAAATTCTGCCCATTCTGGGTTTTATATCCCTGATATTTCTGCTGCCCACCTTGGCGGCGGCGAATGATGATGCTTTTACCATTCCCAATATCGAAATCAGCCATAGCGGCGATGAAACCGCCATATCGAAAATCAAGGCGATAGAAACAGGCGAGATGGAAGCGCTGCGCAGTGTGCTGAGCAACTTGGGTGCAGCAGGCCGGGTGCAGAACCTTAGCTCTGAGCAGGTTGGTCTATTGGTGGAAAGCTATGAATTGCAGAATGAAAAAACCACGGAAACCAGCTATAGCGCGACCATGACAGTTTCATTCAACCCGGCACAGGTGAAGGCGCTGCTTGGTAATGGGCAGAATGCTCCGCCGGGCAAGCCGGAAGTACTGGTCGGCCAGCCGATGATTTCCCTGCGGGCAGTGTTTCGCGATATTCCCGAATGGCTAATCATCAAGGATAAATTGCAGAAAATGAATTTTGTGCAAAAAACCGAAATCAAGGATATTGCCGCGCAGTCTGCCGATATGGATATTTATTACCAAGGCGCTGTCATCAGTGATTTGCCGCAGCTTTTCCAGAGTTATGGGATGCACATTTCCGGTGGTCCCAGCGGCTGGATTTTGCAGGATGCTGGTGAGATTCCTCAGCCAACCCCACAAACCTTGCCGCAAACGCCGCCGCAGGCTGCGTCACAAATTACGCCGCAGATGATACCACTGGCACCACGGCTGCTGCCACAAACTGTACCGCAGACTGCGGCGCCACAGTCCCCACCACCAGCTCCATACGCCATCCAATCAGCGCCGGTTGCGCCGGGGAGGTAGTGATAAATTAAGAAAGCCCGGCAACACCGGTTTTGAAAACTCTCAAAATCCAACGCATATTTTCGTTTAGTAGGCAACCGGCTACTTATTTCTTCATACTGGCCATAAAAGCTTTAGCCACAAAAATACTGCCATCCAGCGATAAATGATTGTAATCGCGATACAACAGCTTTTTATCTCGAATCGCATAACAATAAGTTTTGTCGCACATGGCAGGGATGGGATCAAAAATTTTCATTTTAGGATGCCGCGCTGCCAGTGCCATGACCAGGCGACGCATATTTTCCTGTTTCTCCAATACTTCCTTAAGCGGTCTGGCGCATAGCATAGGGATATGCGACGTTATAGAAAACCGTCTGAGGTTGAGACACCGTCTGGGATCAAAGTCCATATGGGGTACATCGATGAAGAACGTTACCTGCTTGCCAGCTTTTTCTAACGATTCGATGGTTCGTAACAAGCCTCTGTATAAAGTCATATTGGGTGCGGTATCCTTGTCTGCGTCTGACATCGTATCGAATTGCCCCTTACGCATAAACAAAGCGCTTCCTTCGTACATAAGCATAGAGATGATAACATGTTTGATATTGTTATCATTTATGACCTTGTCAAAAAAATATTCGTTGGCATAAAAGCAATCAAAGTTTGCCTTCGCCGGTAGCAATAGGTGAGCCACCCCCACTTGCTCAAATGCGCAACCGAAATCGATCTCGACGATAGAGCTGAAATCGGGATCGTTTAATGACACCAATCCAGGAACAAGATGGTTGGCATGGCTGTCACCCAATATGGCTATATGGGGTGAATTGCTGGTAAGTCGGCAAAATCTTGCAACCATATGAGGAGGCTTCCAGGAAGATTTGGTACATGACGTGTCGACAGTTTGGCTTTTTATCCACAACTCCCCATCCAGTATATTTTGAACATTGGCCTGATCCATGTCATCAAACTGGAGAGTATTGGCACCCCAGGAGGTGCTTAAGAAACCGCTCTGGCTAAAAGCTGAATAATAGCCTAACACGCCGATGATGAAAGCCGCTGCTAATGCACTAAACCCCACGAATCGTGCGTGGTAAAATGGAGAGGAAGTGCTGCGTACTGGCCGTTCGATGAAACGGAACGTGAGCCACGCTAATATAAGAGCAAGCAAAACAGCACCAAGCCTGATCGCAAGAATCGGCTGCTCGTCTTCCAAAATCCACGCGATGGATAATAACGGCCAATGCCATAAATAAAGCGGGTAGCTGATGCGGCCGATGAACACCAGCGGCGGGCTGGATAATATCCTGCGATTAAGCCAGGCATCTTGTCCTGCGGAAACCAAAAGCATTGCAGCAAGACAGGGGAAGGCCACCCATGTTAGGGAAACTATGTTTTCTTGGCCGAATAAAAATGCATAGAACAGAAAAGAAAAAACAAACAGGATGGCGACTGCCACAAAGGCTTTGCAATTCTTGAAAACTCTTCCTCTGGCAAAGTTGGGAAAATGTGATTCCATGTGGAATAAGCAAGCGCCGCTTAAGATCTCCCAGAAACGGGAGGGAAGAATATAAAATGCCGCGACCGGGTTCACTGTGAAATAATATGCGCCAAAGGCGAAGGATGCGCAGAACAACGTGAATGAAACTACATGCATTTTGATTCTGAACCGGCAGGCCAGCAGCAGTATAAGAGGCCACAATGCATAAAATTGCTCCTCAATGGCCAGCGACCATAAATGCATGAGCGGCTTGCGGACGGCCTCGATATCGAAATAGCCGGCCTCATTAAACAACAGTGCGTTCTCTAAGAACGTCACGCCTGCCAGTGTTTCCTTGCCGAGGTCCTTGAATTCGCTAGGCAATAAAACCACCCATCCCAGCCCCAAAATCACAGCCAGCATCGTAAACAAGGCAGGTAGGATGCGGCGACAGCGCCGGATATAAAAATCGGTCAGCGAGAATCCGCCAGACTGGATGCCATTTACGATGATTCCGGTGATAAGATATCCGGAAATGACAAAGAAAATATCGACGCCGATGAATCCGCCGGTCACCAGCCCTGGATCGACGTGATAGAACACCACTAACAATACTGCTATGGCGCGAAGCCCATCAATATCTGGACGATAACCAAAAGGAGAAGATGTTGTTGTTTTCAGGCTCGTTACCTTAAAGCAGCACCCAAATTGTTCATCGTGGGATATTTGTGTAAGCGGCTCTCTGTGTCAATCTGAATCGTATGAATGGGGATTGCGTATTTCGCAAATCCCTTAGCTATTAATTCCGGTTTGTTTATCAAGCTGCTGGCTGATGGGTAGATGACGTTGGTAAAAATCGGTTACAAGATTAGCCACCTCAGTTGCCACATCAGGTATTTTGCCAATTCTAACATTATCCGTCACCACGCTTTTTAGGGCAGTCAGTGCATCCAGGTGAGGTTGCGCGTCACTTTCTTGCAGCGTGGCACGAAGATGAGCCTCCTGCTCACGCATAATTTTAAGATGTGCATCAGGAAATCCTGCTTGCGGCCCGTCTTCAATCTTCATCTTATCCAAGTTTATTTCGGTTTCTCTACCAATTTCGGCAAGGGTTGCGCCCAGGCTGATTAAAGCCTGGTTATGACCAGCATCAAAGGGAACTGCATAAGTCACTGCTTCACGCAAGCCATGCAGCAGAACTGCCATTTCGAAAGCGCTACCCGGCGGTCTATGAGGCTTAACATCCGCAGCATGGACCAGATCAGCAAAAATTGAATCCTCATGACCAAGCAGTGCACGCACTTTATCTGTAACCAATAACCAGTGGGCCTCATCAGCAATAACCTTTTGCATAATTTCACGGTTATAATTCGGGAACAATTCGGGTGAAGCTTCATGTAAAAACGACATCTTATTGCCCGCATCCTCACCGATGCCAAATGTATTTACCAGAAAGCGCCGCATCAAGCTATCCAGCGACCGAGACTGTAGTTTTATGCCAGCATAATGCACACACCAAACAATTGCAGCCAGCGGCACTTCACTATATTCCTCCACTGGCCCTTTTGGGGTATAGCGGGTTTCCGCAATGCGCATGGCTTTATTGGGAAGGGCTCTTCCTTCCTTGATTGGCACTTCTTTTAGTTTTGCAAAACGGTTTATTACATCTTCGAGAATACTATCATCATCCATGATTTCCCAGCGCTCTAGGCGTGTTTCATTAACAAGGTTAGTTAAGATTGCCTGAAATCCTTCATCCAGCCTGCTTACATCGAATAAATCCCATTTTCTGCCCTTATCCTTTATTTCATTATGCATCACGCTTAAAACCCTGCCAACGCGGAATGATGATTCACTTTTACCTGGCAGTGGACGGTCAGAACCATATTTATAGGAAGAGATGATTCCATTGCCCAGGAATTCACGCATATATACTGGAAACATCAAGGCTTCAGGCGGAGTTTCCTTGAGCATGCGATAATTATCCAATATATGACGGGCACCTAAATCAGTATCTGTTTTTAGGGTACAATAATAGCCAAATAAATTGTCATATGCTCTATCAAGCCGGGCATATAACTTATTAATTTCCTGAATTGGTGCTTCTAGTATCAGAGACATATTCTTTGAAATTATATAATAAAAAGAACCCCACTAGAAGGCTTAAAGAAACCCCTTTAACTTAATGATTGGAAAGCTCACTCATTGAGAATGGAGGAGGGGATGGGATTCGAACCCACGGTACCTTGCGGTACACACGCTTTCCAAGCGGGCGCCTTAAACCACTCGGCCACCCCTCCCAATAAAGGGGGAAAAGATAGCCGTATTTCTATAAAGAGCAAGCTTTCAGTTGTGATTTTCCGGGCTTTTATTCCTCCTTGATTCGCCCGCGCGCCAGGCTTTTGCCAAACCCCTGCTCTAATAGGATTTTTGCGGTTTCTTCATCAATTCTCAACACCCAACCCTCTTTATTGCGATCTAATGGCCAAGTCATTTGGATTTTTTCCTCCGGCAAACCATTAACTATCGCCATTTTCTTTAGCAATTCTTCAATTGCATAATCGTATTTTGGGCCAGCACCAGTTTGTACAGATTTTTCATAAAATGTAGCTCCGCTTTCATTCTTGGCTTCATACCAGCCACGGCTATAGATTTTTTCTATTAGAAATTTTGCGGATTCCTTTAAATCCTTAAAAACTTGCGGTTCGGAATTGGTATTAGCGATTATTATATTTACAGTGTTTTCATGTTTTCTTTCATCAAACCAGCTAATACTTGGAAGATATTTGATACTGATAGGGCTATATTTTTTCCCAGAATATTTAGGTAAACCTTCAAACCTTGTTTGAGCATCACAAATCAATGTCATTATAGCGGAAGCTTTAGCGCGTGGCATAATGGCTTCCACATCAAAAATTATTATGCCAGGCTCAAGTTCTTCGTTACGCGATAAAGCTTGGTGCTGTCTTCTAGAGTTTCTGGCCATGTCTTTGCGGTCAGATCCGCCAACCGTAAATATCCCAAGCCGGTTTACAGCTTCAGCCTTATCAATGAATTGCCAATTTTGTTCGGCAAAAACATCAATTAGTGCTTCTGCTTCTTGAACTATATTCAACTAGGCTGCCCCTCCTATACTTGCCATTATTATAGCAGATAACGGGGGATTTTTTAGGGTTATTTATTCAAATCTTCCTGGAAACTCTTGGTCTTGGCCGCGAATTTCTCGGCTTCCGGGCTGGAATCAGTGCCCGAAGCGGCCGCGAATTCCTCCAGCAATTCCTTCTGCTTGCGGTTCAGGCGATGTGGCGTTTCCACTTGTATATGCACAAACATATCACCGCGCGAGCGCGAACGCATTACGCTCATGCCCTTGCCTTTAAGCCGTAACTGCTGGCCGCCCTGGGTTCCAGCCGGGATAGCGAGTTTCGCCTTGGTTCCCTCAATGGTAGGGATTTCTATTGAACCTCCAAGGGTTGCCAGTGTCATTTTTATTGGTGCTTTGATATGCAAGTTCTGGCCCTCGCGCTCGAATAACGGATGTCTGGTTATATTCAGGAATATATATAAATCCCCAGCCGGGCCGCCGCGTAGGCCTGCTTCACCCTCGCCGGAAAGCCGGATGCGCGTTCCTTCCTCGACGCCTGCAGGGATGTTAACTGCCAGGGTTTTTTCTCTACGCACCCGGCCTTGCCCATGGCAAGTGCGGCAAGGATTTTTTATTACTGTGCCGGTGCCCTGACAGGCGGCGCAAGGCCGCTCAACGGTGAAAAATCCCTGTTGCATGCGAATTTTTCCAGCGCCCTTGCAAGTGGAGCAGATTTCAGGTTTTCCGCCATCTGCCGCACCACTGCCTTTGCAGGTTTCGCAGGAACCAAGTGTGGAGATTTTGATGTTTTTTGCCTGGCCATTGAACGCATCTTCAAGCGATATTTCCATATTATAGCGCAGATCGGAGCCGCGTGCTGCCGCTTGTTGCGCTGTGCCACGACGTCCGCCACCGCCCATGAATTCGCCGAATAGATCCTCAAAAATATCAGAAAATCCACCAGTTCCTCCGGCCCGGAAATCGAACCCGCCCATTCCGGGGCCGCCGCCATGAGCGCCAGCACCACCCATTCCGCCCTCAAAAGCTTGATGGCCAAACCGATCATAGGCCGCACGCTTCTGATCGTCTTTTAATACGTCATAGGCTTCAGAGATTTCCTTGAAAGTCTGCTCGGCCTTTTTATCGCCGGGGTTTTTATCGGGATGGTGTTTAACAGCCTGCGCACGATAAGCTTTCTTAAGCTCCTCTGCTGAAGCGCCTTTCTGGACACCCAGTATCTCGTAATAATCGCGCTTGGCCATGCTTAGTGACTAGTTACTAGTTTATGAGTAGACTGGCGACTTATAACTAGTCACCAGCCACTCGTCACTAATTTACTTACCGGCTTTCTTCTTTTTATCGTCAACTTCCTCATAGGTAGCATCGACGACTTTTCCATCATCACCAGATGCTTCGCTGGAGGATGATGCATCACTATCGCTTGTTGCGCCACCTTGTGGATTTTCAGCTTGTTGTGCCTTATACACCGCTTCGCCGAGTTTCATCGCCGCTTGTGCCAGTGTTTCGGTTTTGGTTTTGATGTCTTCAGCATCGGCATCTTCTTTTTCCGCCACGGCTTTTAAGTCTGCGATAGCTGATTCAATAGCCGATTTTTCATCTGCAGAAACTTTATCGCCATATTCTTTCAAGGATTTTTCGGTAGAATAAATCAGCCCATCAGCGTGGTTTTTCGCCTCCACCGCTTCTTTGCGTTTCTTATCCTCGCTGGCGTATTTCTCAGCATCCTTCACCATCTGCTTGATTTCATCTTCTTTTAAACCGCCGGAAGCCTGGATTTTAATCTGCTGTTCTTTGCCGGTGGCTTTGTCTTTTGCCGAAACGCTTACAATACCGTTGGCATCGATGTCGAACCCGACTTCGATCTGCGGCAAGCCGCGTGGGCTTGGAGCGATGCCCTCCAGGTTAAACTGACCGAGCAATTTATTATTGGCGGCAATTTCCCTTTCACCCTGGAATACTCGGATGGTAACGGCCGATTGGTTATCTTCAGCAGTTGAGAATACTTGCGATTTCTTGGTTGGGATAGTGGTATTGCGGTCAATGAGCCGGGTGAATACTCCGCCCAGTGTTTCTATTCCGAGAGATAGCGGTGTTACGTCAAGCAACAACACATCCTTCACGTCGCCTTTCAATACACCGCCCTGTATTGCAGCGCCGATGGCGACAACTTCATCCGGGTTTACGCCACGGTGCGGATCGCGTGCGAAAAATTCCTTCACTTTTTCGATAACTTTCGGCATGCGCGTCATCCCGCCGACCAGGATAACTTCCTGAATATCTTTCGCCGAAAGTCCAGCATCTTTGAGTGCGTTTTTGCATGGTGCGATGGTTTTTTCGATTAGATCATCAACCAGGCTTTCAAGTTTTGCGCGGGTGAGCTTAATGTTGAGATGTTTCGGGCCTGAAGCATCTGCCGTTATGTATGGCAGATTAACATCGATTTCCAGAGCACTCGAAAGCTCAATCTTGGCTTTTTCCGCCGCTTCTTTCAGGCGCTGCAATGCCAGCGGGTCTTTCCTTAAATCAATGCCGGAATCTTTTTTGAATTCATCAGCCAGGAAACTTAAGACCCGTTGATCGAAATCTTCACCGCCCAGGAATGTATCGCCGTTAGTGGCTTTCACTTCGAACACGCCATCGCCGATTTCCAACACCGAAACGTCAAACGTTCCACCGCCGAGATCGTAAACTGCGATGGTTTTCGATTCGGATTTATCTAGGCCATATGCCAGTGCTGCTGCGGTTGGTTCGTTGATGATGCGTAGAACTTCAAGACCAGCAATCCGGCCAGCGTCTTTCGTTGCCTGGCGCTGTGCATCATTGAAATAAGCGGGAACGGTGATGATAGCTTGGGTCACTTTTTCCCCAAGGAAATTTTCTGCCGTTTCCTTCATTTTCTGCAATATGAAGGCGCTCACTTGGCTCGGGCTATATTTTTCGCCATGTGCTTCTACCCAGGCATCGCCGTTTGGTGCCTTGACGATTTGATATGGAACCAATTCCATATCTTTTTTTGTCATCGGGTCATTGAACGGACGGCCAATCAAGCGTTTGATTGCAAAAAGAGTGTTTTTTGGGTTGGTAACAGCCTGGCGTTTAGCTGGATCGCCGACCAGCCTTTCGCCCGATTCAGTGAATGCGACGATTGAAGGCGTAATCCTACGGCCTTCCGAATTCTCAATGACCCGGGTGGTTTTACCCTCCATTATGGCGACGCATGAATTGGTCGTCCCTAAGTCTATCCCTATGATTTTGCTCATATTTTCCTCTATTACAATGCTAATTAACTCTAATCTGTAGGGGAGATATAATGGCGCCAAGGCCAGGTTTCAATAAGCTTTTGGAATTATTTTTGTAGATGCAGTCTATAGCTAACCAGTCTCTAGCCCGCTTCTCTGGTACTCCGCCGCTCGTCGCGCCGTAGCGTAAGCGAAGGCGGATGGTGGTGGGTGCAATCTATAGCGAACCCTTCTCCGCAGTCAAATTCCCTAAAATCATAACAGGGAATTATTTTATCGTATCAGGGAATTTAAAAAACGTAACAGGGAATTATCAGGCAATAGCAGGGAAACATAATTTAAACCAATTCGTAGCATCAATTTTTTCTTGCCCCCACGAATTTTATTAATCCGGCTTCCCCGGCACGCCGCTCTTTGCCTATGGCAATAACGCATGAACTGGGGAAATGTTATCCCGATATTCTTTTTTACTCAATCACAAGTTCATAAAACTCAATTTTCGGTTTTTTATACAACAGCCTCATCAGCCAGTTTTCACTCTCCGGAGCAAAAATTGCCATATTGCAAACCTGTTTATCTTTAAGCAACGCCATTTCTTTGTTAGAAAAATATGAAAATTCCTTTCCCGATTCAATCAGTGGTGAAATAAGAAAGCCTGCTTCTGACATGCCGGGTATAAGGCGAAAAAAGCGATTATTTGTTCCCAACTGATTAGTAAGCCTTCCTTCTCTTTCCCCATCTTTTATATAATGATCTAATCCTGAGGAAAATTCCCTCTTATTCACAGCCTTAGCGACATCAGGATAATGGGTTAGATAAAAATGCTCGTCAAAGCCTGCTTCTTGCTTACAACTATTTCCGCTCACAATTCCAATGTCTACTATCGGTAGCTTAAATAAAAATTCAGTTACCTTTCCGAAAAAAGTAAGTGGCAATGATACTTTTGCCCAGACCGGAAATCCTTGTGGCAAAGTGACTGATTCAGCAAAATCAGGATTAAAAGTTTCTATCAACTCAAAATTATAATTAAGAATTTTATCGCGCTTATTGAGCAGCAGATAATTTCCGTAAATGCCTTTTGCGGAATAGCGTGTTAATAATTCCGGCCATGACAACCCATCCTCCAAAGATGGGTATTGTCGATCAATCGGTTCAATACTGAAGAGAATATGTTGTGGGGCGTTTGCTCCGCGTAAATGCTCAGCATTTTTTTCTAAAAGAACTGGCGTATAGGCGACATAGCTTTGGAAGATTGGTCGGGGGTCATATTGAAATCCATTAGCTAAAACTAGCGTTTGGTTAAAAGGATAAAGATCAGCCGTGCCGGTAAGAGGAGGAAGCGGATAATCTTTTTTAATCTGTTGCATCGCCTTATTGTAATCATCGGGATAGGAGTATTGGCCACTGACGGTGTAGTAAGATTCTTTTGCAACAGTGATGGAGTTGGTAAAAAATTTCCTGACATACTTGAAATTATTACCCCTATAATTTTGCGAGGCTGCCGATGCAGTAAAGGTTAGCGCCGCGATATATATTATCGCTATTACCTTGCTGGGGCTTGAAAAACTCCTATTCTCCTTTGGCAGAAAAAATAATAATGAAAATAATAGAAGTGCGTCTATCGGGCATAGAACATGACCGTCATGCCGAGTAAATCCGGCTTTGAATAGCAAAAACAAAGTTCCGGCTAAAGCTAGAGCGCCGATTAACGAGCTGGTATTTTCTCTCTGTTTCAATTGATTAATTAATAAAAATTCGATAAGCAAACAACAGAATAAATATGAGATAATTTCCATAGGTTTTCCGGTTGCGGACATTGCCGAGAACCCAATGCTTAGTTCGCTACTAAGAACAAAATATTCCGGCAGCAGGTATAGCTTTTGCCCTAATGCTAACCAGCCAAGTAAATAGGTGGCTATAAAGATAAATAACAAAACAGGAATTTTCTTTTTAACAAAGAAGGTATCCAGGGCAATCATGGCCTGGATGTAAAACGCTATCATCAGGTAAGAAATTTTTACCAGCCCGCAGAGCGCTACAAATACTGATAGGGAAAATAGTAAATATGGGGAGAGAGGCCGAGGACTATTAAAATACGCAAAGAGTAGTAATATGGAAAATGCTATAAATGGAGTGTCGCGCCATATTGTTATTGTGACAAGCATTGCCAACCACCAGAGGCATCTTTTTAAGATGGATGATACATATATGCCTATGGTGTAATAGAAAGTCGTGAATAAACCGATTACTAGAACAGATATGCCAATCAATAAATAAATGAGGCTATGAGGTTCAATCGGAGGTGGGCCATATAAGAATCCTAAAGGCCCATATGGCCACACTATATCTTGCCCATAGAGCCACGATTTATGAAAAGCATAACTGTTAATAAGTAACCAAGCATTTTCCAAGTTATTTTGGGGTAAAGCCGGGTGCCAAGGTACAACAATAAGCAAGGTATACCCCAGCAATAGAATCATTGCCGTATGGTAAATAAGGGGGAAATTCTTTCGATACATAAGTTGCTATTGATATGATGATTCTGGCTGACAGTATCCATGATTCAAATATAACTGAGAAATACCCTTATTCTTCGCCATCACAAAACAAATAACTGTTCGGATTATTTTCGTACCTATACATAGGGCACTTATTGCATGGACCTGGCGGATTATCTGAGTTCACCTTTAGCCTGAAATCCTGGTATTTTTCGCTACTCCAAATTTCTTCCAGAGATGTTTCATGCAAGTTCCCCATCAATGTTCCAGGTACGCAACATGCCATGACATCACCATTTCCTAGCAATACTGCTGATCGCCACGGCTCTTTACAATATCTGTGCCCCTCCCGGGGGAGGGTATTTTCAAACTTTTGTGGCAGATGAACATGCACGCCTTCTTTTTGGGCATGGCTTTTGATAATATCGTAATATTCGTTATACAGCTCTTGATGAAGATACAAAGATTCGTCACGCAGCTTCTTATCATATATTCCTGTATGTACCGTTCCAATGAGATAAACGCCTACGGACTTCGCCCGGTCAATCAGGGCACAGACTTCACGTATATTGCACTTCATAAGCGTCATTGAAACCATCACCTGCAGTGGATGATCTATGCGCTTTGCTTTTTCCTGCACAAATAGGTCTATGTTCTTAAAAACGTCATCCAGAGGTATCGAGCCCTTTCTAATCGCTGCATAGGTTTCTGCCGTTCCTGCATCCAGGGAAAAGTTTAGGCGGCGCATCTTTGAGCTTAAAAGCTTGTTAGCAACCTCTGTATTCATAACATTCCCATTGGTATCAATCGCGTAGGGGACGTTGAGAGAAATTAAGTAATCAAGCAAACCACCGTATTTTTGGTCAGCAAAGATAATATCGCCGCTATAATCAGATTGCATGATCTTAATCTGCCCGCTTTCACTTAGCTGCTTTAACTTATCCTTTATGAAGCCAGGCATCTGCTTCACCCGCTTTCTGGTATCCGCGGAGATACAGTGTATGCAGTTCAGGTTACACTGTGTAACTGGGCTAAAAGTAATATGAGGAGGCGTTTTATGCTCGGAATACGGAGGTGAGAATAAAAGCTGGCAGCTCAAGTTTTCAGAGTAGGTGTTTTTGGGTGTTGTTCCGCTACTAATCCTATCCCTGCTTGCCAGGGAAAGGCCTTTTATTTCACCCCCGGAAATGCCAAAATACCCCTTTATAGCTCTGAGCACTCTTTCTCTTGGTCTATAGACAGTCTTCCAAAGGGATATGGCATTCCCTGATACTGCGTCTGGAGAGAAAATGGTAAGTAGGTATTCTTTTTTAGAAGAATATTTTATGGGAGAAAAGTTGAATTCATAAAAATCGTTATCAAACAAGATGCCGGTATTGATGTCGCATTCAGCAATTTGCGTTAATAACTGGCCTTTCTCTTTTTGAAGCAATCGAAACACCAACTTCGAACTGTTCATACGCCTGTGTATGCCAATCTGTATAGATATGCCGGAAAGCCAGTCTTTTTCTGGGACTATTTTTTGAACATAAATATCACCTGCTAACAGCTCTGGCGTTGCTTTAAGCTCTAACTTGCTTTGATCCGACAACACTCTAAACCAACCATAGAAACGGTCTAATAGTCTTCTGGCTTTTTCTTTCTTTGCGCTCATAGGGATATGAGTGTAACGATTGTTACTTTCCAAGCTTAGGATATAAGCCATCGATTTTAATCGGTAGGGTAGACTTTCAGTCCGCTAATTGTCATAAATATACTCCAAAAGGTTGACTTTCTATGGTAGCAACCGGATAGCAATGGCTACTTATGGAAAGCGACAATCACAAAGAAATATATAGAAAAAATCCTTATAGTAGAATGGTGGGCGGTATTGGGCTCGAACCAACGACCTCTACGATGTCAACGTAACGCTCTAACCAACTGAGCTAACCGCCCTAGCCAAGGATTGGCGTTTTACCCCGGAATCCAAACGCATGTCACTAAAAATGTTTGGTTGGGTAGTGCGGTTTTCTATTGCTAGAGCAGTTAAAGTGCTGCTTCCCCGGTATCGCCGGTGCGGATGCGGATGGCTTTTTCTACGGCTAGGATGAAAATTTTCCCATCACCGATGCGCCCGGTATTGGCAGCTTTCCTTATCGCCTCTACCGCCTTATCTACCATTTTATCCTCAATCACCGTTTCGATTTTTACTTTCGGTAGGAAATCTATTATATATTCCGCGCCTTTATGCAATTCGGTGCGGCCCTTCTGGCGGCCAAAGCCTTTTACTTCCGTTACCGTCATACCATAGACGCCTATTTCCTGGAGTGCTTCCTTAACTTCATCGAGCTTGAACGGTTTTATTATCGCTTCGAGTTTTTTCATAAGTTGCGTATACAAGAATATCCCGGTTATATATTTGATGCTACAAGAATCAAGATGTAGTATTTGGTAAAACTTATAATTATATGAACGACAAAATCTCCCTCTTCGCAAGTTACCCATCATCCACCATCCGCGATTATTTAGCGCTCCTTAAACCGCGCGTTATGTCGCTGGTGGTGTTTACTGGGCTGGTGGGATTATTGCTTGCTCCCGGACATATCCACCCGTTTATTGCCACTATAGCCATATTCTGTATTGCGCTGGGAAGCGGAGCATCAGGTGCGATTAATATGTGGTATGAGCGGGATATTGATGCGCTGATGCTGCGCACGAAAAACCGGCCGATTCCTGCAGGGCGCTTGAGTCCTGATTCGGCTATAGAATTCGCGGTGATAATGGCTGGAGCTTCGGTATTCATTATGGCGGTTGCGGTGAATTATCTATCGGCATTACTCCTGCTTTCCGCGATCTGTTTTTACGTTTTCATCTATACTGTTTGGCTGAAAAGAAAAACACCGCAGAATATTGTCATCGGTGGTGCAGCGGGCGCATTTCCCCCACTAATCGGGTGGGCTGCTGTCACTGGTTCGATTTCACCTGAGCCGCTGCTGTTGTTTCTGATAATATTCATGTGGACACCGCCACATTTCTGGGCTTTGGCGCTATATCGCTCCGATGATTATAAAAATGCCGGCATCCCGATGCTGCCGGTGGTGGCGGGAGTGAAGGAAACCAAACGGCAGATAATAATTTACACTGCCCTTTTGGTTTTTTCTTCCATACTACCGTTTTTATATCATTATTCTGGGAAGGTTTACCTGATGGGTACGTTGCTGCTGGGCGCACGGTTCATCCATTATTCATTCCTGGTTTACCGGGGTGGGCCAGAAACTTCCTTCAAAATGTTTAAATTCTCAATATATTATTTATTTCTGCTGTTCGCGCTTTTGATTTTCGATAAATATGGCGTCTAGTGATTTGCATAAAAAGCAGAAAGCGAAAAATATTGCGCTGCTGGTAATATTGCTGGCAATCGTGGCGCTATTTTTCTGCATCACGATAGTGCGGTTTCCGCATGTCTAAAAGAAACCACCATCTCGCTCTTAGCATCCTCGCAATTGCGATTGGTATGGGCTGCATTGCTTATGCATCGGTGCCGTTATATCGTTTATTTTGCAATGCCACCGGATTCAATGGAACGACCAAGCGAGCAGAAGCGAATCATTCGCAAATCTTGACCCGGGAAATTACTGTAACTTTTAATGCCGATGTCGATCCGAATTTACCCTGGAAGTTTTATCCATTACAAAAGAAAGTTACACTCAAAATCGGCGAGAATAAAAAAATCGCCTATGTAGCGGAGAACCTCAGCGATAAGCCGGTAACCGGCCAGGCGGTATATAACGTAACCCCGGAAGAGGCGGCTGCGTATTTCAACAAAATCCAATGCTTCTGTTTTGAGAACAAAACGCTTAAAGCCCATCAGAAGATTAAACTGCCAGTGGTGTTTTTTATCGACTCTGAAATTGTAAAAAACAAAGATTTGGCCAGTTTAAAAACTATTACCTTGTCTTATACATTTTTTAAGGTAAAAAAATAATCATGGAAAAAACCCACATAACCGGCTCCCAACCGCACCAGTACCACCTGGTTAACCCAAGTCCATGGCCGATCACCGGGGCTATCGGGTTGTTCTGCCTGACGCTGGGCTCCGCGATGACTTTCCATGCAAAAACCGGCGGGAAAGTTCTGCTAGCAGTGGGAGTTATCATCGTGCTTTTCACTATGTTTCGCTGGTGGAGCGACGTAATAAAAGAAAGCATGGCGGATAAAGCCCATACTTCTCCGGTACGCAGGGGCTTAAGGATTGGCATGGGATTGTTCATTCTCTCCGAAGTCATGTTCTTCGCTGCGTTTTTTGGCTCGTTCTTCAAGGCAAGCATTTTCCCGGTCGGGATTTTGGATGGCGTATGGGTGGCAAAAGAAGGAATTTGGCCGCCTGCTGGCATAAAAACTTTTGACCCGTGGGATTTACCGTTCATGAATACTCTTATTCTCTTGCTTTCAGGCACTACCGTCACTTGGGCACATCACGCGCTGATGCATAATGACCGCAAGGGATTGATCCAAGGACTTGCCTGTACTGTATTTTTAGGACTTTCCTTCACCAGCCTACAGGCATTTGAATATCACCATGCGCCTTTCGCATTCAAGCAAGGGATTTATCCATCTAATTTCTTTATGGCCACCGGGTTCCATGGATTCCATGTGATAATCGGCACGATATTCCTGATCACCTGCTTAATTCGCGCGCGCAAGGGTCAGTTTACCCCGGAGAATCATCTAGGTTTTGAATTTGCCGCCTGGTATTGGCATTTTGTCGATGTGGTATGGCTGTTCCTATTCGTATGCATTTATTGGTGGGGATCGTCGTAATCCGTTGTCAATCATCCGTCAGCCGTTATCTGTTATCCGGGCTTTCCCAGGCCTTACCATCACCGCTTTCTTGGCCTTCATTGTTCTAATCTCGCTCGGTACCTGGCAGGTTTATCGGCTACAATGGAAAACTGCATTGATTGCAGAAATTGGAGAAGGTATCGCTGCACCGGCGGTTCCGCTGCCGCGCGATGTAACGCTCGCAAAAGACCAATTCAAAAAAGTAAAGATTTCCGGGATTTTTCTGCATAACAAGGAAATTCACATTGCGGCAAAATATTATAAGGGCCAAGCCGGATATTATATTTTAACACCACTGAAAATGCCGGACGGGCGGGTGGCTTTAATAAATCGCGGCTGGGTGCCTGAGGACAAAATTAATTGGAAATCGCGACCAAAAACATTGGTTGCCGGCAAGGTAACCCTTGAAGGAATAATATTTCCACCTTTCCTTAAGCATTGGTTCATGCCGAAAAATTCGCCCGAGAAAAATATCTGGTTCTCCACCGATGCGGCAGAAATTAATGATTATGTGGGCGCGACTTTGCCTGGATACATCATTCAGCAAATTTCCCCAAATCCTGGCCAATTGCCGATTCCACTTGATACACAGGTGAAGCTCCGTAATGATCATCTCGGATATGCGATAACCTGGTATTCGCTTGCTCTTACCCTGGCCGTGATTTATTTTCTGTTCATAAGGAATGAACGGAAAAAGCATGAAAAGTTATCAGGCACTTGAGACAATTTTTGAGCGGCTGCACCGAATAGGCGGCATTTCTGGAATAATGGGTTGGGACTCGGCAGTAATGATGCCGGAAAAATCGGCATCTGAGCGTGCCGAGCAATTGGCTTTCCTGCATTCATTGTATCACGACACTCTCGCAACTAAGAAAGTGGGAGAAAAAATCCAGGAAGCTAAACAGCAGGCCAGGGACTTAAGTGATTGGCAGAAGGCAAATCTTCGATTGATGGAACATTCCTGGCTGCATGCAACAGCGGTCGATGAAAAACTGGTAGTAGCGCTATCGAAAGCTGGCTCTGAATGTGAGATGGCGTGGCGGAAAGCTAGGGCAGAAAACGATTTCAAAACATTTGCCAAGCATATGAAGCAAGTGCTGAAGCTGGTGCGCGAGAAGGCGGTGGTGTTAGCAGAAAAGCTGAATCTTTCCAAATATGATGCATTGCTGGATCAATATGATGCCGGACGGAAATCAGCGGAGATCGATGCAATATTTCTTGATTTGAAAAAATTCCTTCCCGGTTTTCTGGATAAAGTTTTAGTGCGGCAGAAAACAAAAAAAATCACTCCCATATCAGGCAAATTCCCGATTGATATGCAGAAACAGCTCGGTGAAAAAATGATGAAAAAAATCGGGTTTGATTTTGCGCGCGGACGTCTCGATACCAGCCATCACCCGTTTTGTGGAGGTGGTCCTGGAGATGTTAGAATTACCACTCGCTATTACGAGAATAATTTTCTGCCGAGCTTCATGGGGGTGTTGCATGAAACCGGCCACGCCATGTACGAATTCGGCCTGCCGGAAAAATGGCGGGCGCAGCCCGTGGGCAGCGCGCTTGGTATGAGCGTGCATGAAAGCCAATCATTGTTTGTCGAGATGCAAATCGCCCGCTCCCGGGAGTTCTCAGAATTCGCAGCTCCAATTATCAGCAAAGAATTTGGCCGCAAATTTTCTCCGGACAATCTATATAATACCGTCACCCGCGTAAAACCCGGATTAATCCGGGTCGAGGCCGATGAAGTGACATATCCGGCGCATGTTATACTCCGCTATGAAATCGAAAAGGATTTGATCTATGGGCGTATGGAAATTGATGATTTACCCGATGTCTGGAACAAAAAAATGCTTGGGCTTCTGGGCGTAAAAATACCGAACGATAAGAACGGCTGCATGCAGGATATCCATTGGACAGACGGCTCTTTCGGCTATTTCCCGACTTACACGTTGGGTGCGATGACGGCGGCGCAATTGGCTGTTGCCATGAAAAAACAGCAGCCGAAAATCATGTCAGAAATTCGGCGCGGAGATTTTAAAAATATGCGGAAATGGCTGGGCGAAAACGTCCATTCGCACGGCTCACGGTTCACGGAGGAGGAACTATTAAAAAAAGCTACAGGATCGGGTTTGAGTGCTAAGGCTTTCAAAGAACATTTGCAGGATAGGTATTTGGCATGAAATACATCAGCACGCGCGGTAAAGCGCAGAAATTAGGGTTCGAAGAAGTTTTGTTCGCCGGAATGGCCTCAGATGGCGGGCTTTATGTTCCTGAAGAAATTCTGCAATTTACTCCGGCCCAAATCGCCAGATTCGCCGGACTTTCATATTCAGAACTGGCGTTTGAAATAATCAATCCGTTTATCGGTGGTGAGATTCCGGAGAAAAAACTTAAAGAAATAATCGCGGAAAGTTATAAGGTTTTCAAGCATCCTGCCGTTGCACCTTTAAAGCAACTAGATGAAAATGAATGGCTACTGGAACTGTTCCATGGACCGACGCTGGCATTCAAGGATTTTGCACTGCAATTGCTTGGCAGGTTACTCGATTATTTTTTAGAAAAGCGCAAAGAAAAAATCGTGATCTTGGGCGCGACTTCCGGTGATACCGGGTCGGCCGCGATTGACGGCTGCAAAAATTGCCGCAATGCCGAGATTTTCATTTTGCATCCATATGGGAAAACCTCGGAAATCCAGCGCCGCCAGATGACAACGGTTGCTGCGAAGAACGTGCATAATATCGCTATCAAAGGCACATTTGATGATTGCCAAGATATTGTGAAAACAATTTTTGCTGCGCGCGATTTTCTTCCTGGGCGCAAATTGGTCGCGGTGAATTCGATAAACTGGGCGCGGGTGATGGCCCAGATCGTTTATTATTTTTCGGCAGCGGTTTCGCTTGGCTCTCCGGCGAAATCAGTTTCATTCTCGGTACCGACCGGAAATTTCGGCGATATTTTCGCCGGGTTCGTGGCTTATAAAATGGGCCTGCCGATAAAAAAATTAATCATCGCAACCAACGAAAATGATATACTTTCGCGGTTCATCAATGCCAATGATTACGCAAAAAAAAGGGTGAAGGCAACGCTCTCACCAAGCATGGATATCCAAGTTTCCAGCAATTTTGAGCGGCTTTTGTTTTTCGCGCATGCGGGCGATGGAAAAGAAGTTTCTCGCCTAATGGCGGATTTCAAAAAAACTGGAAGATTAAAAGTTGCACCGCAGGTGTTGGCTGGTATTAGAAAAATATTTTCTGGCCATAGCACCAATGATAAGGAAACTAGAGGCGTGATAAAAAAAATCCATGATGCAACCGGTGAAATCGTCGACCCACATACTGCGGTTGGTTTAAGTGCAGCTTGGGAGTTCAAGGAAAAAGATACACCTATGATAACCTTGGCAACGGCGCATCCGGCGAAATTTCCTGCCGCGATAAAAAAGGCCAGAGTACAAATGGCTGAAAACCCCTTAAAAAAACTTTTCCATAAAAAGGAAAAACTCGCTATATTGCCAAATAGCGCGGGAAAAGTACGAGAATTTATACTGAAAAACCTATAGCTGCAGCCAATTCTGGCCGAATATTAAATTTTTGTTAAAATCCATTTCCGGCCTTCGGTGTAGGCTAATGGTGTGGTATATTAAAGGCTCAGCTAGGTTCGCCTTAAAGAGAAAAACATTTTCTTCTCTGTTTCTATAGTTCTGCACAACGGAAGTGTGCGGTAGAGCAGGGGTTTTTCTCCAAAAGGCACCTCTTACGGAAAGGAGGGACCTATGCTGATTCTCACTCGACGAGAGGGGGAAGAGATTGTCATCAACAACAACATCATCTTGAAGGTGTTGTCGATTGATGGGGCGCGCGTAAAGCTGGGCATTGAAGCCCCGCGCGACGTGCCAATCCGCCGGGCGGAGCTCGAAGACGAGCAACCGGAGGATGACAGGGATGTCGAGTAGTGTTTTTAGGAGCTGGGTGAGATTCTCACCCAGCCCTGCCTAGGGCGGAGAAATCGAAAGGTTCTCCGCCCTTTCTTTTTTAAATACTACGCATGCCCAACATCGGGCGAGAGGCGATACATATCTACTCCCGCGGATTTGGCTGCACCCTGCCATTTTCGGCCATTTTCCATGCCGAAGATTAAATCTTCGCTAGCGGGAACGGTGAGCCAGCTATTTTGCTGCAATTCTTGCTCCAATTGCCCAGCACCCCATCCAGCATAGCCAAGCGCGAACAGACGCTGCTTTGGCCCGTGCCCTTCTGCTATGTCTTTCAATATCTCAACACTTGATGATAATGAAACACCTGGTTTGATGTTTATGGTGCCCATTTTCTGGTAATCAGCGCTGTGTAGGATGAACCCGCGCGCCGAATCCACTGGTCCGCCGAAATGCACTGGTAAATATATCTGCTGGTCGTGCGTATCAATATTGAAATGCTTCCATAGCACCGAGCCGTTCAAGTCATCTAGCGCTTGGTTAACAATGATGCCCATTGCGCCATGTTCGCTATGGCTGCATACATAAATTACCGCTTTGCTGAAACAGGAAAACCGAAGGCTAGGCGTTGCGATGAGTAACTGCCCTTCCAGGTATCCGTCTTTTTTTACCCTGTTGAATTCGGCCATATTTGATATATACCAGATAATCTCTAGCAAGGATAGTTTCAAGAGGACTTAGAATAATTTGGCAGTATATACCAAACTGACGGCGGGGGAGATAAAAGATCTCATAAATCAGTATGATATAGGTGGGTTGAAAGATTTTTGCGGTATTGAGGAAGGTTCAGAAAATACAAATTACCTGATTCATACAGGTACAGCGAAACATATATTGACGATTTACGAAAAGCGGGTGCGCGCAGAAGATTTGCCATTTTTTTTGGGCTTAACCGAGCATCTGGCAGATGGAGGCATTCCGTGTCCTAGGCCGGTGCATGATAAAAACGGTAATGTACTCCAGGAAATAAAGGGCAAGAAAGCGGCAGTTGTGAGCTTCCTGCATGGCAAATCGGCAGTAGAAATAACGCCTATGCATTGTCAGGAAGTGGGGAAAATGCTAGCGAAAATGCATCTTGCAACTGAAGGTTTCCCGCTTGAGCGGCATAATAATATGGGAAAAGATAATTGGCAGGAACTATTCGGAAAAATCAAGAGCCGGATTTCCGAGATTCCGGGAATCAAAGCCGGTGTAGTAACCCAGACTCTAGAAAAATTGAATAATGAATGGCCGGCAAACCTTCCCACCGGCATCATCCATGCCGATTTATTTCCAGATAATGTTTTTTTTGCGCGTGAGAAGCTTACAGGCGTTATAGATTTTTATTTTGCCTGCAATGATTTTTTGAGTTTTGATTTAGCGATTTGCCTTAATTCCTGGTGTTTCGATAATGATTGGAATTATGTGCCTGAGCGGGCAAAAGGCATGTTAGCTGGGTATGATTCAGTGCGGAAGATAATGCCAGAGGAATCAGAAAATTTACCTATATTGGCTCTAGGAGCGGCACTTCGGTTTCTGCTCACTCGCGCGCATGATTGGCTAAATCCCAAAACCCGCAAACGCGACCCCCAAGAATATTGGCGGAAACTCAATTATTTTAGGAAGGAACTCAGCTATTGAGATGTAGGGCGAAGGAATGTTCGTATCCTATGCAAAAGGTAGAATTCATTATATAGCCTATCATCCGAAAGAGGCGGTGGCATCTTCTCTAGATCGGGTATAAAATTCTTTAAATTGACTTCATGCAAGCTGTTTTGAGCGATGCTATCCAACGAAACGCCTCTATGATACTCCATAAGGTCCGTCTTTGCTCTTGCTGGCAATTTATCAATGTATTGCTGCGTAGTCAGAGAAGGAATTGGGTTGTTTGAGGCTAGAATATGTATACCCCAACCTTCGATACTCTTAAAGATTTTGATATATTTGAAATGGGCCATCATCGCTGCAAGGATACGCTGTGTTAAGAAAGTATTGCCATGATTTGGAATCCAATTAGCAAGAATACCGCCTTCGTTTAATCGGGCAGCAATAAGAGCCATAAAGTCGGTAGAATAAAGTAAGCCGCTCCCTGATGCTTCCATAGGTGGCGGCGGGTCAAGAGTGATAATGTCATACTTTTCTTTATTTCTGGTTAGAAATCGGCGCCCATCGTCGATGACAATTTTGACGCGTTTGTCATCTAGAACCGCCTGTGCATTGTGATGAAAGTAGGGGAAAGTTTTAATAACGGCTGAGCTTAATTCAACCATAGTAATAGAATTAAATGGCCAGTTCGTCGCTGAGCGCAGCGTGGTACCCATACCCATGCAGATAATCAGAATTTTATTGGGTGTTTTGGTGTGGTATGCTGCTGGCAAATTGACCATATTTTTAGTAATGGTAGTTAGAGAAGTCATACCAATACCATTGACGGTAAGTTGTTTTTTCATGCCTTCTCCGGTGGCGGCCACATAACCTATTCGATCTCTGTATACAACGCCGTTCTTTCTTGCGTAATCTTCATAATTAACTGTGGCAAGTGATGAGACAGAAAGCATAAGGAAGAGAGTGCAAAATATTAATTTATTAGATTTCCGGACATTACTAAGCAATAGCAGGACTGCAAGGACAAGAATTGCAGCATGGATAATAAAGGATAGCTTAAGCCCAAGGAGAGGGAACAGGATGTACCCCGTGCATAACGGTCCAAGGATGCATCCGGCAAAATTATAAGTATACGCCTGAGCGGTCAGATGCGGCTTTCCGTTACAGGATTTATCTATAATATGAGGTGTCAGATATCCAAAAAGAAAGGATAAAGGAATGATGCTGGCAACCATTAAAAATGAGAAATTGGATAGTGCCCACATGACAGTGGCAAATACTATGAGCAATGCACAAAAAGGCATTAGCAACAAAGCTTTAACGCGAGTCAAATCAGACGCTGTTCGCAAGTAAAAAGAGTTGCCAGCAATATTGGCACATAGGTAGGTTCCCAGCACTATAGCAAACGCATAGACATTGCTGCTGGTAACCGGGGTAAATGCTTTTACCCATAACAGTTCACTACCTATGGCAACAAATCCCGTAAGAAATAAAAATGCTTTGTATTTTGTTGCAATATAATCAGGGGTTTGTGCAGTTGTTGGTGATTTTAGATCAGTAAGCGTTGCATCCCGATGCGTCGCATATAAGAAGATACTGGCAATCAAACACGTACTCAGGTTCAACAACGTGGTTATCTGCAGGGTGGCATGCACACCGACTACCTCAATTAAAATCAAAGGGAATACGCACCCGATTAATGCTCCAATTAGATTCGCGAAATATAGTACCCCGAAATTTTTCTGATTTTGATAATAATGCTCCAGTATTTTCATCATCAGGGGTAAGGTAGTCCCGATCAAAATACATGCAGGCAATAATGTTGTGGCAATGATCAAGGAACAGACAACAAGATATTGCGTGGATTCAAGCGAAGCATAGCCAAGTAAAAAATTATAGCCTATGTCAAATAGGTGAGGGGTATTGATTGCTAAGGTAGATATGCCTAATTCGATTAGCGCGTAATATAGCAATGCCTTACGGGTAGACAGGTGTTGGGTAAGTTGACCTGCAGCATAAGTTCCTATTGCCAGGCCCAGCATAAATATCGAAAGCAATACGGATATAACCGGCGTAATGACGCCAAAACGGGATATTGCATCCCGTAACCAGAGTAACTGGTAGCTCACGGACGCTACACCGGATAAAATAAAGCAAATAAAAGCAAATATACGCGGCTTGAATATCATTTTCTTGAGGATAAGAAAATGGTGGAGGTGAACGGGATCGAACCGATGACCCCCTGCTTGCAAAGCAGGTGCTCTCCCAGCTGAGCTACACCCCCACATTGCTTAGAAAGAGCGCGTCTTATAGTCCCAGCAGGCAGAAAAGTCAAACTATCCGGATGGCAAGCTATCAGGTTACCCCACTTTCTGATAAATCTCACTGCCTTCCTTCTTGAATTTCTCGCTCATTTCCTGCATGCCTTGTTTGGCTGCATAATCCCGCACTTCCTGGGTGATTTTCATGCTGCAAAATTTCGGGCCGCACATTGAGCAAAAATGGGCGAGTTTTGCGCCTTCGGCGGGGAGGGTTTGGTCGTGGAATTTTTCAGCAGTTTCTGGGTCGAGGCTGAGATTAAACTGGTCACGCCAGCGGAATTCGAATCGGGCACGAGAAAGCGCGTTATCGCGCTCCTGTGCCCCTCTGTGGCCCTTTGCTAAATCTGCGGCGTGTGCTGCAATTTTATAGGTTATTACCCCGGTTTTTACGTCATCCCGGTCGGGAAGTCCCAAATGTTCTTTCGGCGTTACGTAGCACAGCATGGCTGTGCCATACCAACCGATCATTGCTGCACCAATGCCGCTGGTTATATGGTCGTATCCTGGCGCGATATCGGTGGTGAGCGGCCCAAGCGTATAAAATGGCGCTTCGTGGCAATATTCGAGCTGCTTATCCATATTTTCTTTGATCAGATGCATTGGAACATGTCCCGGGCCTTCGATCATCACCTGGCAATCATGCTTCCAGGCGATTTTTGTCAGTTCGCCAAGTGTTTTCAATTCTGCGAACTGTGCTTCATCATTGGCATCTGCGATTGAACCTGGACGCAGCCCATCGCCTAGCGAAAAGCTCACATCATACGTTTTCATTATTTCGCAGATTTCCTCGAAATGCGTATAGGTGAAATTTTCCTTGTGATGCGCCAGGCACCATTTGGCGAGGATGGACCCGCCGCGGCTGACGATGCCGGTTACGCGATTGGCCGTGAGCGGAATATAGGCCAGGCGTACGCCGGCATGGATGGTGAAATAATCAACCCCCTGCTCGGCCTGCTCGATCAATGTATCGCGGTAAATTTCCCAGGTTAAATCCTCGGCGATGCCGCCAACTTTTTCTAGCGCCTGATAAATCGGCACGGTTCCGACTGGCACCGGCGAGTTGCGCAAAATCCATTCTCGGGTTTCGTGGATGTTTTTTCCGGTGGATAAATCCATGATGTTATCGGCGCCCCAACGTGTGGCCCACACCATTTTTTCGACCTCTTCCTCGATGGAAGAGCCGATGGCAGAATTGCCTATATTGGCGTTTATTTTCACCAAGAAATTGCGGCCGATTATCATCGGCTCGGCTTCCGTATGATTAATGTTGGCGGGGATAATAGCGCGTCCTCTTGCCACTTCGGAGCGAACGAATTCAGGGGTAATATGATTTGTAAGCCCTAAATTCTCGCGTATAGCGATATATTCCATCTCGGGTGTAATGATTCCTTCTCTTGCATACGAAAGTTGTGTCCTGCCCTTTTCTGTTTTCCGCCATAGTAATTTTGGCAATCCTTTCCTTATATCAATCTCTGCCTTGGGGTCGCTATATGGCCCACTCGTGTCATAAATGCGAACTGGCGGCTCTTTGGCGGAGAGATCCAAATCCACTTCACGCATCGCCACGCGCATTTCTGGGTATGTCTCTCCGGGAATATAAACCTTCCGCGACGAAGGAAACGGGCCGGTCGTGACCGAACCATTTTCAATGGAAATGGTCGGGTTTTGCTTTAGAGAATATGAAGTTTTTGCCATGGTGGAAAGAATACTAGTTAACCAGCGGTAAAAAATCACTAGGAAAATTGAATATATAAATATTTCTAATAATCGATTATAAACGATATATGGTTGAAGATATTTCCACCGCCAAAGCCAGGCCGGATGGCAGCGTTGCCACTGACGAATCCCTGTTGAAAGCTACGGATCTGGAGAAAAATTTCGCTGTCAGTTTCAACGAGCCGCTACCCCACCTCTCCACCGATTTTGCTAAGGCTTATGCAGTGACACGCAAAGCAAGGCAGGTGGAATCAGGAAGAAGCCCACGTTCGGCTTACGCCCTGGTTTTTGAGCGTAGTTTTCCGCCGCGCGTTAACATGATTAATTTTTTGCGTAATGCGCCAAACGAGGAAGGATTTTTTCTCTCAGTGCTGGAATCCGGTGTGATTCATAATAAAAATACCGGTGCTGAAAATCTGGTCGTAATAATAGAGCGACCAGTGGAGAAGAAGCTCTCTGAGCTTTTTATAAATGCACCGGCTTCTGACAAACTACTAATCAATAATATCATCCGTCCGATAAACGAATTTATAGGAAGCTTGGCAGAAAACCGACTGATGCATGGAACTTTGAACGCCGATAATATTTTCTTCGATGCCACAACCGAAAAGATTGTAATTGGCGACTGTCTCTTTGGGCCTTGCGGCTTCAATCAACCAATGGCCTCAGAGCCGATTGAACGTGCTGTTTGCCATCCCATGGCCAAGGGCGATGGCAATGTAAGTGCCGATTTTTATGCGCTCGGCATGGTAATATTATTCCTTATCACTGGAAAAAAGCCGCTTCCCGACATGAGTGCTGAAGAAATGTTAGAGCGCCGATTTGAGGTTGGCTCGTTTGCGCTGTTTACGCAAGGATCCAAACTGTCCACTTTTATTTTGGAATTGCTGAAAGGCCTGCTTTCCGACAGCACTGAGCGCCGCTGGGGATATATGCAGGTGGACAGCTGGATACGCAAGAAACTTAGCTCCACTCCGTCGTCGCTGATGCGTGAAGCAATGCGCGGATTTATCTATGGTGAAAAGGAATATTTTGGCATCCGGCACCTGGCCTATGTAATTGCCAAGGATGTAAACTATGCTCGCCATAATCTGAAACCTGGCGATCTCTCACGCTGGATAAAACATAGCGTACTTCAGCCAGAGCTGGCTGAAAAATTCGATCTTCTGACTGGCGGGAAACATTCGGAGGCGGCAATTCTGGATGAAGATGAAATAGCGCGGATAGTAACTCTCCTTGATTCCGCCGGTCCTTTGCGCCATGGCGGCATTATGCTTGATATTTATGGATTCGGGCCTTTCCTGGCAGATGCTTATGCGCGGGACAACCGGGATTCCATTCAACTAGTAGGTAATATGCTTACCAGCGGGTTGTTGCAATTCTGGCTTGATGCAGTGGAACTCACTCCTGAACAGGAAGATGCGCGCTATCAAGACCTGACATGGATACCTGGGAAAGTTTTGAAGTTGGTGCGAAAATCGGCTCTTGGCTTCGGTATGGAACGCGCACTATATGAAATGAACCCAACGCTTCCCTGCCAAAGCCCGTTGCTTGGCAATGAATATGTCGATGATCTGAAGCAGCTTCTACACACGCTTGATCACATCGCTAAGGAGAAATATGGGGAAAGTGACCCGGTTGATCGTCACATCGCAGCGTTCATTGCCACGAAAATTGATCTACGCGAGGAAATAATACTAAGAAAACTGATCGAATTTTCTGAATTCGCAAATAATCCACAAATAAATATGCTGGCGCTACTGCTTGCGGCCCAAACTGCTGCTAAGACGAAATCGCTAAAGGGATTGTCGGCTTGGGTATCGGAACGGCTGCTCCTACCGATGCAATCGATAAAAAGCCAGAATATCCGGGACGAAGTGGTAAAAAATATCCGTCGTGCTGCCCGTGAGGGCAATCTACAAGAAATATATCGCCTTTCCACCAATGCTACTCATTTGAAGCGTGATAAATTCGGATTTAAAGAGGCGGGACAAGCCTATCAACAATTAGCGGAAAAAATTATTTTCGTAGGCCGGAACGAAAACAACGAAAGGCTTGCCTACGAACACGGTTTGAAGTTGGCTCTGATACTTTCATATCTAATCTGTGCCGGGACGTTGCTTTATCTGCTCTGTACGCTTTAAGGGTAATTCCGAAACGTCATAGGCATCCTGCAAATTACCATCCATATCTACGATCTGGCGGAGCTCTTTTTTCATTTTATCGCGCGTGGCGGAAATTTCATCCTCGGCTAGCGCTTCGTTGAATGATTTTTTGATTTCGTCGGTTACTTTCTTAGCCTTTGCGAGCATTCTGCCGCAAGTGCGCAAAACTGCAGGCAATTCCTTCGGGCCGATGACAACGACGGCCACCACCAGGATTACCGCTATCTCACCCCAGGATAGATCAAGCATTATTTCTTATCGTCTGGCTCACTTTTTTTCTCGCCATCGGATTCTCCGGATTTTAAGCCCTCTTTCAGGCTTTTTATACCCTTGCCGACATCGCCCATAACTTTCGGTAATTTTCCTGCGCCGAATAAGACAAAGATTATCACCATTATAACTATCAGATGCCAGATGCTGAACGTTCCCATTTTTCCCTTAACTCCAACAGAATTGAAAAATTCGGTATATCGAAAACCGCAAATAAAGTATAAACCGAATATGGAATTGCACAATAATTTAAAGGAAATATTGCTGCTTCTGATGGCGGCGGTGTTTATCGTTGCAATTTTCAAGCGGCTCAGGCTCTCGCCGGTGCTAGGCTATCTAGTGGCAGGAATGGCGATTGGCCCATTCGGCCTGGAATTGGTCAACGAAATTAGAACCACCGGCGGTGTAGCAGAATTTGGGGTGGTTTTCTTGTTATTCTACATCGGTTTGGAACTGACGTTTGATCGGTTACGCACCATGTACCAGCTGGTATTCGGATTCGGCGGCTGCCAGGTACTAATTACTGGCCTCATATTCACTATGGCTGGGGTTTATATATTTAAACTCTCGCCGGAAGCGGCAATTATTGTGGGTGGAGGGTTGGCTCTTTCCTCGACTGCCATTGTATTGCAGGTAATGTCTGAGCGCGGCAATGCAACGTCGCAGCTTGGGAGACTGGCGCTCTCTGTGCTCATTGCCCAGGATTTGGCGGTGGTGCCGCTATTGGTGTTGGTATCAATTTTAAGCAAGGGTAATACCAATCTGGCAGAAGCGCTTTTCATTGCTACAATCAAGGCCTTGGTGGCGTTGGTGGTGATTTTCCTGTTTGGGCGGATATTATTGCGTCCGTTATTTCGTCTTATTGGTACGCTGAAAAGCGAAGAACTATTTGCCGCGACCACGCTGATGATAGTGCTAGGTGCTGCCTGGGCAACCGAGCGTGCAGGATTATCACTGGCTCTTGGCGCATTTGTTGCCGGGCTGATGGTTGCGGAAACCGAATTTCGTCACCAAGTGACGGCAAACATCATGCCATTTAAAGGATTATTGCTTGGCCTATTTTTCATGACGGTTGGTATGTCCATCAATATTGAATTCTTGATTGCCAACCTAGTTGTTGTAATACTGCTTTCCATCGCCATTATCGCCATTAAGTCCGGCATAATAATCGGGCTATGCCAGATGGCAAAAATGCCTCAAAGCCGTGGAATACAAGCTGGATTATTGCTGGCTCAAGGAGGCGAATTTGCCTTCGTATTGTTCGGCATTGCTCTACATACCGGGTTATTGTCGCGGGATATTTCGCAAATTCTTTTGGTGGTGGTGAGCCTTACCATGGCTCTAACGCCATTGCTTGCTATAACGGGAAGGAAAATTGCTGGGAAGATCGACAAGCGCAAACATGCCCATATGGAACATATTTCCCAGGAAGCAACTTCCTTAAAAAATCACGTCATCATCGCTGGATTCGGGCGTATGGGCCAGACCATCGCTAAATTGCTGGCGCTAGAGGAAATTCAATATATTGCACTCGATACTGACCCGAAAAGGATATATAAGGCTAGGCTGCAGGGGTTCCCAGTTTATTATGGCGACGCCTCACGGTTGGAAGTGTTGAATTCACTGGGTATTGCCAAGGCCAGTGCTGTGATAGTTACCACTAACAACGTCCGCTCATCCAAGGCGGCGGTGGAAGCAGTACACGATAATTTTCCGCATATGCCGGTATATGCTCGTGCCAAGGATTTGGATGATGTGAAAAATCTTGAAGAATCCGGCGCGACGCTAGTGGTGCCGGAAACTCTAGAAACAAGCTTAAGGCTTGGTGCAGCGGCGCTTTATCATTTCGGTCTTCCAGAGCACGAAGTAGAGCGCGTTATCCGCCATTTCCGTACCCAGGACTACGCGGTGGCGAAAGAAGAAACCAGCCATTCTGCAGTTTAAAAAACTTGGTCGGGGCGGTGTGATTCGAACACACGACCCTCTGGTCCCAAACCAGATGCGCTACCAGGCTGCGCTACGCCCCGATTGGCCGGCATACTAGGCATAACCATGCTTGCGGTCAAGGCCAGGAATATAAGCAACCCTTTCTAAGGCTCACAATATTGCTGCCATATTTGGCGGAGTTTGGTCTGATAATTCTGAGTAAACTTGGCGGAATCGAAGAAAGGGGAGTGTTTTAACTTCTCCCGCATATTGCTTCTTATGCGTGATAGGTTTGGTAAATCCTTGGCAAGTTCCATTGCTTTCTGCACATATTCTTCTTGGCTAGCGGCCAGCCATTCAGGGAACCCGGAATTTCTTAAGATGCTGGCACCGCATCTGCCAACCATTGTATCACCCAATATGGAAATCACCGGAACACCCATCCACAGAGTATCAATGGTGGTCGTCCCTCCATTATATGGGAAGGTATCTAAAGCAATATCGATTTCATTATATGTCATGAAATATTCCATTCGTGGTGATTTTTCATCCAGGTGTATCCTATCGCTGGCTATACCAAGATCGGAGAATGTTTTTAAGTAATCCTGGGCTATAGATTTATCACTGAATGCGCTTGATTTAAGGTGTAGACGAGAATTTGGTAGTGCGGATAGAATCTTTGCCCAGAGCCCTATAGCTTCCGGAGTTATTTTTGCCAATTTATTGAAGCAACCGAAGGTCACATAGCCTTTTTCCAGCGCCGGGAGTGGTGCTATCGGGAGTGATTCCGGCATCTCAATAGTGGCATTACTGCCAGGGAGAATCATAAATTTCTCAACGAAGAATTTTTCTAAGCCAGGATAAATAAGATTTTCATCGCAAATGTAATAATCGATCTGGCTGAGTCCCGTAGTGCCAGCATAACCCATCCATGATGCTTGCAAGGGCGCAGGCTTTCTTGCAAATAGCGATAGCCGATTATCCGCGGTATGGCCGGAAAGATCTATCAATATATCTATTTTATCGCTCTGCACTATTTTCACCGCCTCCTCATCAGAAAGCGCAGCAATTTTGCGTTCACCATCTGAGAGTTTCCGTAATTCTTTGGTATATTCATCTTCAACAAGCGTGTTATTATATAAATAAACTGCAAAATTTTCTTTATCTCTATTAGCAAGTACGTTTTTTAGGAAATAGGCTATCGGATGGTTTTTTAAATCTCCTGAGACATAACCAATGTGCAATTTCTTTTCTGGGTTCTTATCAACCTCCGCTGGTGGCAGTCTCAGTGATTCCGGCATATAAGTTTGCGCCCAGAGCCGCGCTGCCTCGAATATATCCTGTGGGCCGTATTTGTTCAGGTAATTCATCATCATTAGCAAATTGCTGTGGGTCCCAGCATCAGGTTTTATTTTTAAGGCTTGGCCAAACGCTTCTATAGCCTCATCTGTTCTGCCTAAGCGGTATATAGCATTGCCAAGATTCATCCATGCTTCAGCATTTACTGAGTTTAGGCTCAAGGCTTTGCGATAACAGCTAATGGCTTCGGCACTTTGCTCGTTACTAGCATATATATCCCCGAGATTACGGTGGATCCTGGAATCATTGGGATCGATGGTAATGGCCTGGAGATAACATTCAATCGCCCTTTTCTTGTTTCCATTCAAGGCTTCCACAATCGCAAGATTGCAATAAGACGATGGATTGTTCGGGCTAAGTGCAATGGATTTGGTAAATAACTGTATGGCTTCGCCTAGGCGACGGCGTGTTACACAGATCATCCCAAGTGCAACAATGGCCATCACATTGTTGGGAACAACTTTCAAAGCCTGGCGAAGATTTTGCTCCGCCCCTTCCATATTACCTTCGTTTAGTTGTTTTATTCCCAGCTCGACTGCTTGTAATGCCGCCCCTGTCTTTCGCGTATTTTCTTCAGGTTTCATATGTGGTTTGAACCTTTTTTATAGAAAGCAAGTATGTTAGGTATAGTCAGGCTCGCGGTCAAGACTAGGGCAAGTTTTGCCACTAAATAATAGTGATATTACGCAAATTTTCGATAACGTAATCAATATCGGCGCGAGGCATATCGATGGAAAATGGCAGCCCGACAACGGTATCAGCTAAGGTTTCAGTTACCGGCAGTTCCAGCTGCGGAAATTTTGCATAGGCTGGATGGTTGTGGCAACCCCTGGTCCACCACTGTTTGGCCTCAATACCCTGATTTTTAAGTGCTGCGACTATATCCTTCGCCATTAATTTCGGGAAGCTCACGTTGCATACTGAGCTGACCCACTCGTCGGACAGTAGCCATGGTGAGGAAACGCTATCACCGAAACAGTCACGGAACGATTCGATGTAATGTAATTTCAGCCGCGTCCATACTGCTTTTTTATGACTCCAGAGGTCTAGAGCAGCCAGGCCGACCGCAGCTGCATACTCGCTCATTTTGGCGTTAGTGCCGGGCAACTGAATTTCCCGCGTGCCGGAGAATCCGAAATTTATTAATTCTTGTACACGCTGCATCAAATTTATATCTGAGGAGATTATGATTCCACCTTCACCGATGCCAAAAACTTTCGTAGCATGCATACTTATCATCACCGGGCATTTGCCCGGCTTAGCCTTAGGGATAGTGGAAAATGAATCAAACCCGGCGGCGGCATCGATTAATACTTTGATGCCGGTTTCTGTGGAAAATGTGTCCCATTTTATGGTATCGATTGGTGCGCCGAATGGGGAAACCACTATCATTGCGCTTACCATCCCTGGCACTTTTTTTATCCACTCCTTCACACTTTCCGGCTCTATCGCCCAGCTATCCTTACTGATGTCGATGAAATAAGGAACTAGACCGGAGGCAATGGCCGAGGCTGGTGTTGCCATGAATGTCCAGGATGGGATTAGACAGAAGCTACCTTTTGGCAGATCAAACGCACGCAAAGTGGAGGTGAGGCCCGCCGTGCCATTGGCGACCGTTAATACCGTTCCCGGTTCCATATCAAAAAACTTTTCTAACCGTTGCTGGAAATCCACTGTCAGCGGCCCGAAATTGGAATACCAGCGATTCTTATCAATCTTTTCCAGATAGGGCAGTATATACTGCGCTTCCGGCAAGAGCGGACGCATAATAGGAATGTTTTTCGGATTTTTCATAGCTCTTAAAGGAATCCCGCTGGAAATTAGAAGTAAAGAATACTAGATAGTATTGGAAACACAAGATAGAGAAGAAAATTGATAATTGATCCCATAAAACTTTCTGAGGATTTAATTCGCTGTGAAAGTGTGACTCCGAATGATGGTGGCGCTATTGATGTGCTTAAAAATGTTCTCGAATCGCTGGGATTTTCCTGCCACGTTTTGCCATTTACCTCGAAAGAAGATCCTTCTAAGGTTTTAAATCTTTATGCACGGCTGGGAGATTCAGGAAAAAATTTCTGCTTTGCCGGGCATACCGATGTCGTCCCGCCGGGTGAAGGTTGGAAATTCGGTGCATTTAATCCCACGATAGAAAACGGTCTGCTCTATGGCCGTGGTACGTCGGATATGAAATGTGCCATTGCTGCTTTCGCTGCTGCTGCCTCAGAATTTCTGGCAGAAAAATCGGGAAAATTTTCCGGCTCTATCAGCTTTCTAATTACCGGCGATGAGGAAGCGCTGGCCTATAATGGCACGAAAAAAGTGTTGGAATGGATGGCTGCACACCAAGAAAAAATTGATGCTTGCATAGTTGGTGAACCTACATCTGTAAAAAAACTAGGCGATGTGGTAAAGATAGGAAGGCGCGGCAGTAGTAGTTTTGCGCTTACGGTGCATGGCGCGCAGGGGCATGTTGCTTATCCGCATCTGGCTGATAATCCGGTAACGCGGCTGGTTAATATTCTGCATGAACTCAAAAAAAATCCGCTCGATTCCGCTACCGAATTTTTCCCGGCGTCGAATTTGGAAGTGACGAGCATTGATGTTGGCAATCAGGCCACGAATGTCATACCAGCCCTCGCTACGGCAAAGTTTAATATAAGGTTCAATGATTGCCAGACTGCAAAAAAGTTAGAGGGTTGGGTGCGTGACATATGCGGGAAACATGCGAAAAAATATGATTTGGAAATCCATGTTACCGGTGAGGCTTTTATCACCAAGCCGGGAGAATTCAGTACGCTAGTTTCTGATAAGATTAAAAAAATCACCGGAACAAAACCGGACTTGAACACGACTGGCGGCACTTCGGATGCCCGGTTTATCCGCGAATTCTGCCCAGTGATAGAGCTTGGGGTGCTGAACGCTACCGCGCATAAGGTGGATGAAAATGTTGCAGCGGCAGATGTTCTGGAACTTACGAAAATCTACCGGGAAATCCTGTCCGGCTACTTCGCTTAAGAATCTAACGGCTCGGTTTTGAGCGGTTGGCCTTTCACGATTTTTTCGACTTTCAATTTAGCCTCATGCAGTTTCTTTTCACAATATGCTTTAAGGGCTGCGCCACGCTCATATTCCTCGATTGATTTTTCCAGTTCCTGCTGGCCGGTTTCCAGTTTCCGTACGATACCCTCAAGCTCCTTCAAAGCCTGCTCGAACGACATTTTTTCGATATCGGGGAATTTATTTGCAGTCATATACTAGGGATTAGAATAAATCATGAAAGCGTTCCGTGGCAATGCTTATATTTCTTGCCCGAATTGCAGGGGCAGGGGTCGTTGCGACCTACGCGGCCCCAGGTTTCCGGGTTGTTCGGATCAATCACTTCCGAATGGCGGATTTTTAAGGGTATATTAGTTTCGACTTCTTGCTCCTGCTGCTGCATTTCTGGCGGTGCACCAGGGTCTATGCGAGTTTCGTGCATTTTTATTTTTTTCGGCGCTGGAATAATCTGGGGTTTTTCGGCAGGCAATACACTCAGTTCCAGGTGAGAGAGCCGTGAAATCACCACCTCGCGCAGATTACTTAGCATACTCTCGAACATCGTGAATGCCTCGCGCTTATATTCATTAAGCGGGTCTTTCTGGCCGTAGGCGCGCAGATTTATGCCCTGACGCAGGTGATCAAGCGAGAGCAGATGATCTTTCCACAAACTATCCAGGGTGAAAAGCAACAGCCGCTTTTCAACATTCCGTATAACACTTGCACCGTATTTTTCTTCTTTCCCTTCAAAATGGTAGCGCACTTCGTGTAGAACGCGTTCAATAATTTCCTTCTCAGCTGCACCTTCCTCCATTGCCCATTCCTCGATCGGAATGGTAAATCCGAATATGCGTCTGAATTCCTTCTCCAGTGTTTCAGTTTCCCAGGCTTCGGCATAAGCGTTTTGTGGGATATACAAGTTCACTAGATTTTCTGTAACTTCTCTCAGCATATCATTGATGGTTTCTGAGACGTCTTCAGCTTCCATTAGTTCAATGCGCTGTTCGTAGATAACTTTACGCTGATCATTCATCACATCGTCGAATTTCAGCAAGCTTTTCCGCATCTCGTAGTTGCGTGCCTCGACCCGACTTTGTGCCTTTTCTAGGGCTTTGCTCATCCAAGGATGAAAAATCGCTTCGCCTTCTTTAAGGCCCATGCGACGCAGAAACGCATCCATTTTTTCCGAACCGAAAATCCGCATTAAATCATCCTGCAGAGAGAGGAAGAATTTTGATTCACCCGGATCACCTTGGCGGCCAGAGCGGCCGCGAAGTTGATTATCTATGCGCCGGCTTTCATGTCGCTCGGTGCCGATTACATATAACCCTCCGGCTGCGATTACTTTTTCCTTGTCAGATTTTATCTCTGCTTCGATTTTTTCCTTCTGTTCAGGATTCGCCTTTATCAAAGGTTCCGGGTTACCGCCAAGCATTATATCGGTACCGCGCCCCGCCATATTTGTAGCAATGGTAACAGCCCCAGCACGTCCGGCCTGGGCGATGATTTGGGCTTCCTGCTCATGATAACGAGCATTTAAAACCTGGTGAGGAATTTTCTTTTTCTTTAACAGCGCAGATAAATATTCTGAGCGCTCAATGGAAATTGTTCCCACTAGTGTGGGTTGGCCTTTTTTATGACACTCTTCAATTAGGGCAATTATTGCAGTATTTTTTTCATCTAGTGTACGGTAGATTTCATCATCCTGATCCAGCCTTTTCACTACCACATTCGTTGGAATCTCAATGACATCCAATTTATAGATATCGCGGAATTCGGCAGCTTCCGTCATCGCCGTGCCAGTCATTCCGGCAAGTTTTTTATAAAGTCGGAAATAATTCTGGAAGGTGATTGAGGCTAGTGTTTGGTTTTCATTCTGCACCGGCACTTTTTCCTTTGCCTCTAGGGCTTGATGCAGGCCTTCGGAATATCTCCGGCCCTCCATCATTCGGCCAGTAAACTCATCAATGATGATAAGTTTTTTATCTTTGACTATATAATCGACATCGCGTGTGAATAATTGGTGCGCGCGCAGGGCCTGATTTGCGTGATGCACAGCGCCGATATTTGCCATGTCGTAAAGATTAGAGCTAGGCTCGATAATACCTTCGGCCATTAGCATTTCCTCGATTTTTCTGCTTCCTTCCTCGGTCAATGTGACGGTGCGAGCTTTTTCGTCTTTCTCAAAATCTCTTGGTTCCAGCTTTGGGATCAGCCGGTCGACCTTCACATATAAATCCGAATTATCTTCTGATGGGCCAGAGATGATCAGCGGTGTCCGTGCTTCGTCGATCAGGATGGAGTCGACTTCGTCTACAATAGCGAAATTAAATGGCCGTTGAACCATTTCCGCACGTGTAAACTTCATATTATCGCGCAGGTAATCAAACCCTAATTCGTTATTAGTGCCGTAGGTTACGTCCGCTGCGTAAGCCTCCCGACGTTCGTCATCATCCAGATCATGCACAATGCAGCCGACGGTTAGGCCCAGAAATTGATGGATTTTGCCCATCCATTCGGAGTCACGCTTGGCTAGGTAGTCGTTTACAGTGACAATATGAACTCCCTTGCCTTCCAGCGCATTCAAATAGGTGGCGAGTGTTGCTACTAGGGTTTTGCCTTCGCCGGTGCGCATCTCCGCGATCATGCCGCGATGTAGGATCACGCCGCCTATTATCTGTACGTCGAAATGGCGAAGACCTAACGTCCGGCGCGAAGCCTCACGCACCGTGGCGAATGCTTCCGGTAATATATCGCTCAAAGTTTCGCCAGTTTTTAGTTTTCTGCGGAGTCTATCGGTTTGAGCGCGCAAGTCGGAATCGGAAAGCTTGGCAATTTCCGGCTCTAATGCATTTACCTCTGCGACAATTGGCTGGATGGATTTTATCATCCGTTCGTTGACAGTGCCGAATATTCTTTTTGCTAGGGCAGAGATCATGTGTTTTAAAAATTCGTTAAAAGCTAATTTTGTGTAGCAGTGTCCTAGGGATCTAGTTTTCTAATATGATTTTGTTTTTTGAGGGGGCTATAATGCCTCAAAATAGCCTAGGTTGCAAAGAAGTAAATAGCAAAACTTGATGAAATATATTAGAGGAAACACTATGGCTTCTGCAAGCATTGATCCGAAAGAAATAGAGAAATTTTCCAGAATAGCGGATTCCTGGTGGGATGAGCACGGGAGTTTCGCACCTCTACACCGGATAAATCCGATCAGGATTGAGTATATATTGAAGAAAGTTGCAGGTTGTGGTTTGCAGTCTCTTCAGGATTTGCGGCTTCTTGATATCGGCTGCGGCGGTGGGCTGCTGGCAGAACCTATGGCACGCCTAGGTGCGCAAGTTACTGGTATTGACGCATCGCCGCAAAATATCGAAATAGCAAAATTGCATGCAACAGGGGAGGGGCTGAACATTGATTACAAATGCAGTAGTGTGGAAAAGTTTGCCGTAACCAGGAACTTGCCACTCTTCAATATCATCCTAGCGCTGGAGATAATCGAACATGTTGCAGATGTGCCGGGTTTCCTTGAAACTTGCTGTAAACTATTGGCACCAGGGGGGATTATGATCCTCTCCACTATCAATCGTACTCTAAAATCTCTGGCACTAGCCAAAATCGGTGCAGAATATATCTTGCGCTGGCTGCCCATTGGTACCCATGACTGGCGAAAATTTCTGAATCCCGGTGAAATAGAGCCGTTGCTTCGCGCTAACGGGTTGAAATTAGCGGAACTGAAAGGAATGTCATATTCTCCACTAAAAAACTCCTGGCATTTAACCGATGACATTTCGGTAAATTATTTTATGTTAGTGGTTAGAGGAAGTTAAGGGGAAAATAATGCGCGGAAATAAGCTAAAAATACTTTTGATACTGGTTGTTATCGGTCTGGCGGTATATTATTTACCGCACTTTTTTGGGAGTCACACCCAAGACACTAAACAGGGTATGGCAATGCCGGTTGATGTTGCCGCCGTTATTGAGCGCGAAGTTCAGCAATGGAATGAGTTTTCCGGTCGCCTGGTTGCGGTCGATCAGGTTGAGGTAAAGCCACGCGTTTCCGGGGCAATCGATAGCATACATTTCCAGGAAGGTGCGGTGGTGCAGAAAGGCGATTTGCTTTTTATAATTGATCCACGACCATATGTGGCTGAGGTCGCTAAGGCAGACGGGGAAGTTGCCTCTGCGGAAGCGCAGGTTTCTCTGGCAATAACCGAAAGCGCTCGCGCAAAGCGACTTTTAACCGATAAGGCGATCCCTGAGCGCGAATATGATGAGAAGATTAACGCGCTGAAAGTAGCTGAAGCCAGTGTAAAATCTGCGCATGCATCGCTTGAAGCTGCGAAGCTCAACCTCGAATACAGCCATATCAAAGCGCCGGTGACTGGTCGTATTGGGCGTGCCGAAATAACCGTTGGTAATATCGTTGACGCTGGATCCAGTGCGCCGACTCTTACTAGCATAGTCTCAAACAACCCAGTATATGCTGATTTTGATGTGGATGAGCAAACGTTCATGAGTTACGTTCGGGCCAAGGCCACCGGCGATAAGGACGCGGAGAAAATTCCAGTAATGCTGGCGCTGGATGCTGGTAATAATATATTGCGCGGTGGGGCAATCCAATCGTTTGATAACCGCTTGAATCCGCAAACCGCCACCATTCGTGTCCGTGCCGTGTTCGATAATTCCGATGGCGCATTGGTCCCTGGATTATTTGCTCGGATAATGCTGGGCAATTCAGAGCCAACCAAGGCTATACTCATCAGTGACAAGGCCATCGGTACTGATCAGAGTAAGAAATTCGTTCTGGTTGTAGGTGCCGATAACAAGGTGCAATACCGGGAAATTAAACTGGGTGGGGTGACGGAAGGGTTGCGCGTTATCAAGGAAGGCCTGCATGCAGGCGAAAAAATCATTGTGAACGGTCTACAAAAATCTAAGCCTGGAATGGAAGTTAAGCCACAGGAAGTCCAGATGTCGGAAGCCGGAATACAGAAACCGGAAAAGAAATGAATATCTCTCGCTTCTTCATAGATCGGCCGATATTCGCGGGCGTACTTTCGCTGCTGATTTTTATCTCGGGGCTGATTGCGGTCTGGCAATTACCGATTTCCGAATATCCCGAAGTTGTGCCGCCCTCTGTGGTGGTTCATGCCCAGTTTCCTGGCGCCAACCCGGAAGTGATCGCAGAAACCGTCGCAGCTCCGCTTGAGGAGCAGATAAATGGCGTTGAAGGTATGCTCTATATGTTCAGTCAGGGAACTAGCGATGGGCAGATGAACCTCACCATAACTTTCCGCCTCGGCGTTGATCCCGATAAAGCGCAGGAGCAGGTACAAAACCGCGTCAGTCAGGCATTGCCACGACTGCCGGATATAGTGCGGCAGTTCGGTGTCACCGTGGTGAAAAGCTCGCCCGATCTGACAATGGTTGTTCACTTACTCTCGCCCAGCAACCGCTATGACATGTTATACTTACGCAATTACGCGATTCTCAATGTGAAGGATAGGCTGGCTAGGCTGCCCGGTGTCGGCCAGGTACAGATATTCGGTGGTGGTGATTACGCCATGCGCATCTGGCTAAATCCACAAAAAATTGCCGAGCATGATATGACGGCAGATGATGTAATTAATGCTGTCCATGAGCAAAATCTTTCAGTGGCGGCAGGGATTATCGGTGCGCCGCCATCGCCGAATGGCCCGGATTTGACGCTATCAGTGAACGCTGAAGGGCGGTTGCATAGTGAAGAGGAGTTTGGCGAGATCATAGTAAAAACCGCAAAAGACGGCGCAGTGACGCGGTTGAAAGATATAGCGCGTATTGAGCTTGGTGCATCGGATTATTCTTTGCGCTCGTTGCTTGATAATAAACCCGCAATTGCCATTGGGATTTTCCAGGAGCCGGGGTCAAACGCATTGGCCATCTCCACGAGTGTCAGAAAAGTCATGCAGAATTTGCAGCATGATTTCCCTGAGGGTCTGAATTACCGCATCGTCTATGACCCAACGGTATTCGTGCGTGAATCGATCCGTGCGGTGATTCATACGCTGCTGGAGGCTGTAGCACTGGTGGTACTAGTAGTAATTTTATTCCTGCAAACCTGGCGTGCTTCGATAATTCCACTGCTTGCTGTGCCGGTTTCCATTGTTGGGACTTTCGCTCCGATGCTGCTGTTTGGATTCTCTATCAACGCGCTTTCGCTGTTTGGATTGGTATTGGCTATCGGAATCGTCGTCGATGACGCAATTGTGGTTGTGGAAAACGTGGAGCGCAATATCGAGCGCGGATTATCAGCCAAAGATGCCACATACCAGGCGATGCGGGAGGTTTCCGGCCCCATCATCGCCATCGCGCTATCGCTGATCGCCGTATTCGTGCCGATTGCTTTTATAAGCGGACTCACCGGGCAGTTTTATCGCCAATTCGCGCTCACCATCGCCATTTCCACCGTAATTTCCGCATTCAATTCGCTGACCCTTTCCCCGGCAATGGCTGCGTTGCTCCTGAAAGGCCATGATGCGCCGAAAGATGCACTGATGCGGGTTATGGATAAAAATCTTTCCTGGCTGTTTGTACCATTCAACCGCATGTTCAAGAGCGGCTCGGAGAAATATTCCGGCGGAGTGATGAAGGTATTAAACCGCAAAGCACTGGCATTCACGGTATATTTAATCCTTATCGGATTCACCTATATCGGGTTTTCACATGTGCCGATGGGATATGTGCCGCAGCAGGATAAGCAATATCTGGTCGGTTTTGCGCAATTGCCTGACGCTGCTTCACTTGATCGCACTGAAGATGTTATACATCGCATGTCGGATATTGCGCTGAAAACGCCAGGCGTGGAAAGCGCGGTAGCATTTCCTGGGCTTTCCATCAACGGATTCACTAATTCTACCAGCGCTGGAATAGTTTTTGTCACACTGAAACCGTTCGACGAACGCAATACCGGGGATCTTTCCGGCGGTGGCATCGCGCATAACTTGAACATGCAATTTTCCTCAATAAAGGATGCGTTCATCGCGATATTCCCGCCACCGTCAGTGATGGGACTCGGCACCATCGGTGGATTCAAACTGGAAATCGAAGACCGTGCGGATTTGGGCAACAACGCGCTTTCCGATGCGGTGAATGCGGTAGTCGGCAAATCATACCAAACCAAGGAAATTGCTGGTGCATTTTCCGGATTCCAGATAAACGTACCACAGCTTTTTGCTGATATTGATCGCACCCGTGCCAAGCAACTCGGCCTCTCCATAACTGACATATTTGATACGATGCAGATTTACTTGGGATCGCTCTACATAAACGATTTCAACAAATTCGGTCATACTTATGAGGTAATTGCCCAGGCAGATGCACCGTTCCGTGCATTACCGGAAAATATCGGGCAGTTGAAAGTGCGGAATGCAGCTGGAGAAATGGTGCCGCTCGGCAGTGTTTTGAAAGTGAACGAGAGCTACGGGCCGGATCGAGCTATGCGCTATAACGCCTATCGCTCTGCTGACATCAACGGTGCGCCAGCCCCGGGATATTCCACTGGCCAGGCACAGGATGCTATAGAAAAAATCGTGCGCGAAACTCTGCCCAAAGGTATGGATTTCGAGTGGACAGATTTGCCTTATCAGCAAATCCTCGCAGGCAATACTGCCATCTGGGTGTTCCCACTCTGCGTGCTGTTCGTGTTCTTAGTACTGGCAGCGCAATACGAAAGCCTAACGCTGCCACTTGCCATCATCATGATTGTGCCGATGTGTCTGCTATGTGCCATTAGTGGTGTTTGGATGTCAGGTGGTGACAATAATATTTTCACCCAGATCGGGTTGTTTGTTTTGGTAGGCCTCGCTTGTAAAAACGCCATCCTCATAGTTGAATTTGCCCGCGAGTTAGAAATTTCTGGCGAGGCGCCAGTGCAAGCGGCAATACATGCTTGTCGCATGCGACTTAGGCCAATTCTTATGACATCATTTGCATTCATCATGGGCGTTATTCCGCTGGTCTTAAGTCGTGGTGCAGGAGCAGAAATGCGACACGCTATGGGCGTTGCGGTGTTTTCCGGGATGCTCGGTGTAACGTTCTTTGGTCTGTTCCTGACGCCAGTGTTTTACGTGGCATTGCGGCTTTTAGTGAAAACACCGCTGCATCATGCGGGCGGGGTGGCAATTGAGGGCGAAGAAAAAAAATGAGAAAGTTTTTTCTTATCCCAGGATTACTGATTGTTTCATGCAGCCTAGCACCGAAATACACAAAACCGGAGATGAACGTTCAGCAGCAATTCAAAGAAGCGGGCAATTGGAAAATTGCTGAGCCGGCAGAAAATAAAGATCGTGGAGCTTGGTGGAAAATATTCAATGATACGCAGTTGGATAGTCTGGAAACTGAAGCTGTAAAAGCCAATCAATCCCTGAAAGCTGCTGCTGCCCGTGTCCAACAAGCTCGTGCTGCCGCACGTGCCGCACGCGCCTCTTTCTTCCCGGAAATTGATCTCGGTGGCAATGCGGTGCGCTCGAAAACTGCTAGCGCAGAGATTGCATCATATGGCTTACCAGCGGAGCAGCTCAAGCCCTATACGCTCTACAGCGCTGGGGGCTCAGTTTCATACGAAGCTGATTTGTTTGGCGAGGTACAGGATACTTATAAAGCAGCAAAATTCGGAGCAAAATCGGAAGCTGCTACTTACCGCAGCGTTTTACTGGCGCTACAGGCTGATGTTGCACAGAATTATTTTATGCTGCGCTCACTTGATGCTGAGCGCGCATTACTCCGTGATACCGTCAAAATCCGCACTGAGGCCAATCGTATAATGCAGGATGAATTTAAAGTAGGAGAAACCGGTGAGCAAGATGCAGTGCGGACTGAGACCGAGCTGGCAAGCGCAAAGGCTGATCTAGCGGCACTCGATAAAAACCGAGCAGAAGCCGAGCATGCGCTTGCGGTACTGCTGGGGAAAACCCCGGCTGAATTTACATTTGCGGAAGTACCGCTTTCTGGTGAGCCACCAGCAATTCCCGCTGGGTTGCCCTCGGCGTTGTTAGAGCGCCGCCCAGATATTTCTGCCGCGCAATATCAGATGAAAGCAGCGAATTCGCGTATAGGTGTTGCCCGTTCGGCGTTTTTTCCAAGTCTGCTTTTAACCGGCTCCGGCGGTTTCGAATCGACCGCACTGCATAATCTTTTCGATTGGTCAAACCGCACCTGGGCCTTGGGACCGTTGGTTGGTTCCGCACTAACTATGCCGCTATTTGATGGTGGAAAAAATTTCGCTGACTTAGATTTGGCAAAATCTGGGTATGATGAGAGTGTAGCCAATTATCGCCAGCAAGTGTTGGTTGCGTTCCGCGAAGTGGAGGATAATTTATCCGACCAACGATTGCTTGCTGATCAGTTGCGTGAGCAGGAAACTGCAGCAAATTCCGCGAAACGCTCTGCTGAATTATCCAGGAAGCGTTACCAGGAAGGTGAAACCGATTATTTCGAAGTGGTTGATGAAGACCGCACATCGCTCGCCCAGCAGCGTGCGTTAGTGGAAGTAAGAGGTGCAAGATTTGCAACTACCGTAACGCTGATTCGTGCTCTTGGCGGCGGATGGAATTAGAGCTGAAATTAGGATTTCAGTACGTCCATCTTTGCTCCTAGCTCTTTATTTAGAGACAAAGAACTATAGATGGTTACATGCTCTCGTACCGCATTTTCGAGAGCAATCGATCTCACATATTCATTTGCTTTGCTTCTGGTTTCAATATTTAGATCAGGATTTTTTATTCTTTCCTTAATGATGGTCAAAGCCTCTCCGGGTGTTTGGGCAAACAGAACACCTCCGGATTCCAATGCTACTGGAGTATCAAGCCCTCTTTTAGATATGGTCACGCATCCGTTACCCATGACTACTGGTAGGACCGCACTGTTGGAATTCGCACCACGGGTTATCGGCAAGTAAGCGAAATTACATTGATCAAAATATTGTGGTAAATCCTTTTCATTCACAGAAAGGTGAATTTCTATAGGCGATATCGGTTCCCTGCCAGTTTTCTTGAAATCCGCAAGCATAACCGCAAGTTTGTTATTAGCCGTATCCCGATCATGCCCGATTGCCGGCATATCGGCTCTCTTCAAACCGTATGCTGTACGCAAGAGCAAGCTTAAATCCACTGGATTAAGTGGAGTTCCCACCACTATAATTTTTGTCTTGCCTTTCAGTTCTTCATCCTGACCTATAAGGTATGCGAATTTGATTATTTCCGGTATTCCTTTGCCGCCTCTTATCGTGCCAAACCATAATACGTTATTCGGCCTATCAATTTTCTCAGGGGTGGGGTAACTGCACTGGATCGTGGGAAAAACAGGGATAATGGAACTTCGCTCGGCCAAATTGGGCATATAACCGACAACGGCATCCCTTTCTGCAGCGGTTGTGAAAATCACATGATCGGCAGCCTGAATGTAGTCGAGAACTTTAATTCTGTGCTGATCCGAAGTAAGCCCCGAAAATTCATGCACTGTTACAATATATCCTATACCTTTACCTTCTATACTTTTATTGTCGAACCATGCCCCAGTACCGGGCGGACGAAGTTGCAAATGAATGATCGGATCGTGGCGCCGGTCACCCAGCATATTAATTACGAGCCTCTTCACCCAGGTTTCTCTTTTCGTGTGCTCGTAAGAAGAGCAGCTGACGCCTGCTCTATTTAGCCCTGCCATCAACTTTAGAGTATAATCTGTATCCCCAACGCTTGATCTAAACATAGGGGCGTTAAAGAACATTATTTCCTTCGGAATTAGATACTCCACGCCTCCATTTGGCTTACTATCTGGCATTTGAGACTATCTTTCTAATCTCTCCCGTAACTTTCCCGATTTCTGCCATGCCATCGACTGAATATAATATTCCTTTTTCACGGTAATATGGTAGCAGAGGCGCTGTTAAATCATTATAGGCATTGAGGCGTGCGGCAACGGTTTCGGCCTTGTCATCGGCACGGCAGGAAAACTCAGCTGAGCCACAATTATCACATACACCTTCACGTTTTGTTGGCTTGGTTTTTTTGTTATATCCGGAACCGCATTTAGCACAAGTGAACCGGTTGGAAATCCGCTCTATTAGAGCCTTATCGTCGACGCGGATCTCTATTACTTTATCTATTTTCTTATTCAGTGCCGGCAACGTTTTATCAAGAAAAATCGCCTGAGCCAGTGTGCGCGGGAACCCGTCAAGAATGAACCCATTGCTGCAATCGGCCTGGCCGATGCGATCGGCGATCATAGAAACCATCACCTCATCAGGCACCAGTTTCCCTTCTTTCATTATTTTTTCTGCTCGCTTGCCGATTTCCGTGGCTTTAGCTACAGCTTCGCGCAGCATATCTCCGGTCGAAAGTTTGCAAACGCTGAGTGTTTCCTGCAGGATTTGTGCTTGCGTTCCCTTACCCGCTCCCGGCGGACCCAACAGGATAATATTCATTAGCGGCCTTTCAATTTTGCCTTCTTTATTAGGCCTTCATATTGGTGAGCAAGAAGGTGGGACTGGATCTGGGCCACTGTATCCATAGTGACGTTGACGACGATTAGCAGGCTCGTCCCACCTAGATAAAATGGTACCGAATATTGCGCAATTAATATTTCTGGGAAGGCGCAGATGAGTGAGAGATATGCAGCACCGATAACAGTGAGCCGTGTTAGCACATAATCAAGATATTCCGCTGTATTTGTGCCAGGGCGGATGCCAGGAATGAATCCGCCGTATTTCTTCAGGTTGTCGGCCGTTTCCGCCGGATTGAACACATGCTTGGTATAGAAAAAGCAGAAGAAAGTGATAAGGCTTACATAAAGTAAAAGATAAACCGGTTTGCCGTGGCCTAGATAGATAGAAACATCCTGAAGCCAGCCCGGGCCGTGACCGGAGGCAAACCCAGTAATGAATGCCGGGAAGGAAAGTAACGATCCGGCAAAAATCGGGGGAATTACGTTTGCGGTATTCAATTTCAACGGCAGATGTGAAGCCTCACCACCAAACATTTTGTTTCCGACTTGACGCTTTGGATATTGTACGATTATCCGGCGTTGCGCCCGCTCCATAAACACGATAAAAGCGGTTAAGCCCACGGCCATAGCTAATATCAGCATTATCGCCAGCGGTGACATCGCACCTTTGCGGCCCAGTTCGAACAGTCCGGCAATTGCTGACGGCAGGGCCGCGACAATTCCAACGAAGATGATCAGTGATATGCCATTGCCAACGCCACGTGCAGTTATCTGCTCGCCTAACCACATTAAAAATAACGTTGCTGTCACCAATGTGATGACGGTGGTAAGCCTAAAGAAGAACCCTGGATCTGCCACCGCAGCGCCATTTGCGCCGTGAATGCTTTCCAAGAACATAGCGATGCCGAACCCTTGAAACGTTGCCAGCAAAACCGTGCCATAGCGTGTATATTGATTGATTTTTCTGCGACCCAACTCACCTTCTTTTTTTAAAGTGCCAAGTGTAGGAACGATTACAGTCAAGAGCTGCATGATGATCGACGAGGTAATATATGGCATGATGGACAGCGCGAATATCGTCATGCGCTTGAACGAACCTCCCGAGAACATATTAAAATAATCGAGAATGCCGCCAGTGTTGCGATTTAGGATTTCCCCGAGGATGCGAGAATCAACGCCAGGAAGCGGGATATGCGCGCCCAGCCTAAAAACCAGCAGTGCACCAAGCGTAAACCACAGTCTTTTCTTTAAATCCTCGGCCTTCGCAAATATACCGATGTTTATGCTGGAGGCTAACTTTTCCGAGGCTGACGACATTTATTTTTTTTCTGGTCTAGACTTTTCCGCTTTTTTTGCGATTGTTTTCTTGGCGATTATCACAACTTCCCCACCAGCTTTTTTCACCTGCTCAATTGCGCTTTCAGAAGCGTAATCGACTTCAATGGTTACTGCAGTTTTGATTCCGCCTTTGGCGAGTAGTTTTACTCCATTTGCGATTTTCTTCACCACTCCAGCAGACTTCAACGCTTCAGCATTGATTTTTCCGCTCAGTTTGCCGGAATCCAAGTGTTGTTGAATGTCTCCGGTATTGATAACCGCGATTTCCTTCCGGAGATTATTGGTGAACCCACGTTTTGGCAAGCGGCGGTGAATTGGCGTTTGCCCACCTTCGAAACCTTTTATAGCAACCCCGGTACGTGCAGTTTGTCCCTTGCCGCCGCGTCCGGAAGTTTTGCCCTTGCCTGAGCCAATACCGCGTCCAATCGTCATCTTGCGGTGTCGCGCGCCTTTGTTATCTTTGATGTTATTTAATGTTGTTGTCATAAATTTTTTCCTATTTATCAGAATTTAGTATTCAGGAATTAGGCCCCATATCCTATTCTACTACTACCAAATGCCCAACTTTCTTTATCATTCCGCGAATTGCCGGAGTATCTTCCAGCACGGAAACACGACCTATCCTATTCAAGCGCAAGCCAATAAGTGTTTCTCGCTGGCTTTTATAGCGTCCGGCTGGAGATGCGGTTTGGCGAATTTTTACGGTTTTTTTCTCTCCCATATTATGCCTCTTTCGTCTTCGTCTCACGGTCACTGATAATATCACCGATTTTCTTGCCCCGTCTGGCTGCTGTAACTTTCGGTGATTGCAGTTTTAGCAGTGCATCGAAAGTTGCCCGCACCATGTTGTATGGATTGGATGAGCCGACTGATTTGGCAACGATATCTTGAATGCCCAATGTTTCAAACACTGCACGCATCGGGCCTCCGGCAATGATTCCAGTTCCCGGTGGTGCAGCGCGGAGAATTACTCTTCCTGAGCCAAACCGGCCTTTCACATCGTGATGTAGTGTCCGGCCTTCACGTAAGGGAATACGAACCACGGATTTTTTTGCATCCTGCGTGGCCTTCTGCTTAGATTCTGCCACTTCTTTGGCTTTGCCTGAGCCGTAGCCGACGCGTCCTTTGCCATCACCAACGATGACTAAAGCAGCGAAACCGAATCGGCGACCGCCTTTCACCACTTTGGTGACACGGTTGATTGCAACCAGCTTATCGGTGAATTCTCCGCGTTCTTGCTGCTCGTTTCCTTGCGGTTTATTTTCTCTGTTGCGTGCCATTATATCCTCTTAAAATTTCAATCCATTTTCTCTTGCTGCTTCCGCCAATGCCCTAACCCGGCCATGGAACAGATAACCACCGCGATCGAAAACCACTTCGCTTACCTTAGCCGCCTGACCACGTTTGGCAATCAGTGCTCCAACTTTTTTCGCTGCCTCAACGTTGCAGCCAGTTTTACCTTTACCAGCAACTTCTTTTTCTACGGAAGAAGCAGCAGCTAGGGTTACACCCTTTCCATCATCAATCAGCTGGGCATAGATATGCCGGCCTGAACGGAACACGGAAAGCCGCACCCGTCCGCTATTTTGTGCTATGTCATAGCGTACCCGGCGCTTACGTCTTTGAAATAATGTTTCTGCCTGTCTCATATAATTACCCGTTATTTACTTCTTCTTGCCTTCTTTCCTGCGAATTTTTTCACCGGAATATTTTATGCCCTTGCCCTTGTAAGGTTCAGGCTTTTTCATGCGCCGGATTTCAGCGGCAACCTGGCCGACCAATTGTTTGTCTGCTCCAGCGATGCTGATCATCGTAGGTTTTTCCGTTTTGATCGTGATGCCCTCGGGCACTTGATAATTCACTTCATGGCTGAAGCCTATGTTCAGTTTCAGGATTTTCCCCTGAGCTGCAGCACGGAAACCAACACCCTCAATTTCCAGATTTTCTGTGAATCCGGCGGAGACACCATCCACCATGTTATCGATCATGGTGCGGGAAAGGCCCCACATTGCGCGGGCACGCTGGGAATTGTTTGCAGGCTTGCATACAACTTTGTTTTGCTCAAGCGAAACCACGACTTCCTTAGGGAGAGCCGCTTTAAGTGTGCCTTTCGTACCGGTTACGGTTACGTAATGGTCTTTTATATCAACCTTTACGCCGGACTTTACTTCAATGGGCAATTTACCGATTCTGGACATTTTATTTACCTAATAATTAATCCCTAAAACACGCTGCACAAAACTTCGCCACCAATATTGGCAGTTTTCGCATCACGGTCGGTCATCACACCTTTGGAAGTTGAAAGTACCGAGATGCCGAGGCCGTTATAGAAATTCTTGAGTTTTCCGATTTGTGAATAGGCGCGGCGTCCCGGGGTTGAAACTTTCCTAATCACCTGAATCGCCGGCTTGCCTTCAAAATATTTCAGCTCGATTTTTATTTTCTTTTTTGCGCCTTGGGTTTCCTCAGAATAATCCTTTATGTAGCCTTCATTTTTTAGCACGGCAAGTACGTTCGCCCGGAGTTTCGATGCCGGGGTTCTGACGGTCGCAAGCCTAGCCTGTTGACCGTTTCTGATGGTTGTTAACATATCTGCTAATGGATCACTAAATGACATAAATCTCTCCTACCAACTCGATTTTATCATACCAGGAATCTGGCCGATTGAGGCCAGTTCGCGCAGCATGATACGCGATAATTTGAATTTGCGGTAAAAACCGCGTGCCCGCCCCGTCAGTTCGCAACGATTGCGGATTCGGGTTCTGGCACTGTTTCTTGGTAATGCTGATAACTTCAGCTGCGCCTCAAACCGCTCCTCTATAGGCAGTTTTTTATTCATGACGATTTCTTTTAAACGAGCGCGCTTCCCGGCGAACTTCTTCGTCTTACGGGTGCGATTTTTGTTTTTCTGAACGGAACTTGTTTTTGCCATGTTTTTACCTGTTTATTTATTTTACGAAAGGCATGTTGAAGCCTTGCAATAAAGCCTTTGCCTCATCGTTGGTTTTCGCGGTGGTGACGAAGGTTATGTCAAGCCCACGGATTTTATCGATCTTATCGTAATTGATTTCCGGGAATACGATCTGCTCTTTCAAACCCACTGAATAATTGCCCTTTCCGTCAAAACTTTTATGGCTTAAGCCCCGGAAATCGCGCACGCGCGGCAGCGCAATATTTACGAAACGGTCAAGGAATTCATACATACGGCCTTTACGTAGCGTAACTTTGCAGCCGATTGGAATCCCTTCGCGCAACTTGAATCCGGCGATTGATTTCTTGGAATTTGCAACTTGCGGCTTTTGGCCGGTGATCAGCGTCAACTCGTTTACCGCAGAATTGATTGCCTTACCATCCACTGCTGCCTCACCGACGCCCATATTAAGAACGATCTTGGTGAGTTTTGGCACCTGCATCTGATTTTTATAGTTGAATTTTTTCTGCAAGGAGGGCACGACTTCCTTCAGGTAAATTTCGTTCAACCGCGTTAGTTTCTTTGCTGCTGCCATATAACTACCTTATATCCTCGCCTGATTTTTTTGCGAAAATAACTTTTTTACCGTCATTTAAAGTTTTAGTTCCCACTCGGGTAGGTTTGCCCGATTTTGGATCAATATGCTGAACGTTCGAAATATGAATAGAAAGCTCTTTGGAAACAATGCCGCCTGCCGCTCCCTTACCTGGCTTCTGATGTTTTTTCACGATATTGACACCAGTAACGATGACACGATTCTCCTGCGGCAGGGCTTTCAACACCTCGCCTTTCTTACCTTTATCTTTACCGGCAATAACAATCACTTGATCGCCTTTTTTGATTTTTAATTTAGCCATATTAATACCTATAATACTTCCGGGGCCAAGCTCACGATTTTCATGAACTGTTTAGCCCTTAGTTCCCGAGTTACCGGCCCGAATACGCGTGTGCCGATAGGTTCATTCTGTTTATTCACCAAAACCGCCGCATTGGTATCAAACCGGATGGCGCTGCCGTCCGGGCGGTGAATTTCCTTGCGAGTGCGGACTATGACGGCGCGATGAACCTCGCCTTTTTTTACCTTGCCGCGCGGAATTGCATCCTTAACTGAGACGACGATGATATCGCCGACGGAAGCATATCTGCGCCGCGTGCCGCCCAGCACTTTTATGCACATAACTTCACGTGCACCCGAATTATCCGCAACTTCCAATCTGCTTTCGCTTTGAATCATAAAATCTCCTAGGATTTAGGAAACAGGATTTAAGCTATAAATCCCGCATCCCAATTTTAAATCCTTATTTCCCTTCCTCGTAAATAACTTCCCACTTTTTTGTTTTCGATCTTGGGCGGCCTTCGATTATTTTAACCTTGTCACCCTCTTTAAATTTATTCTGCTCATCATGCGCTGCGTATTTCTTCGTGGTGCGGACGATTTTCCCGTACATTGGATGCGCAAGCCGACGCTCGACTTTCACCGTTACGGTTTTGTCGCATTTATCGCTAACCACTACGCCCTGTAAAATTCTTTTCGGCATTATTTTTTCTCCGCTTTTTTCTTGCTCTGATTCTGCAAGGTTTTAATTTTTGCTATGGTTTTCCGTACTTCGCGCACACGGTGGACTTTTTCCAATTCGCCGGTGGTACGCTGAAACCGCAAGTTAAACCTTTCTTTGGTTAGACTTTTAAGCATTGTTTCCAGTTGATCAGGCGTTTTGCCCTTAAGTTCTGCAGTTTTCATAAATTATCCAATCCGTTTTACGAATTTCGTTTTCAGCGGCAATTTCGCTGCTGCCAATTCAAAAGCCTCGCGTGCAACGTTCTCCGGGACGCCATCTAGTTCGAACATAATCCGTCCTGGCTTCACCCGTGCTACCCAGAATTCTGGCGCACCCTTACCTGATCCCATCCTTACGTCCGCTGGCTTGCGGCTGACCGGAACATCCGGAAAAATCCTGATCCACAAACGACCAACGCGCTTCATGTGACGCGAAACGGTGCGGCGTGCTGCTTCAATTTGCTTCGCGGTGATCCGTTCCGCCACCATCGCCTTAAGCCCGTAGGTGCCAAAATTCAACTCAGCTCCGCCTTTAGCCTTGCCGTGGATGCGGCCCTTATGCGCCTTCCGGTATTTTGTTTTCTTTGGTTGTAACATAAAAATTCTCTTTTAATTATTCGCCTCGATTTGCCGCATTGTTGCCACCAGCACTCTGCTGCATTTTCTTTTCCTGTGCCAACGGATCGCTGGTCGAAATCTCACCCTTGAACACCCATACTTTAATTCCGATTACGCCATATGTTGTGTTAGCGCGTGCTGTGCCGTAATCAATATCAGCACGAAGTGTGTGCAACGGCACACGACCCTCACGATACCATTCCATACGAGCGATTTCCGCTCCACCCAAGCGGCCTGAGCAATTGACGCGGATGCCGCCAGCGCCAAGCCGCATCGCGGTTTGTGTAGCACGTTTCATAGCACGGCGGAACGATACGCGTTTTTCAATCTGCTGTGCGATACCATCAGCGATTAATGTTGCGTCAGTTTCGGGTTTCCGTACTTCAACTATATTCAAATGCACTTCGTCCTCAGTGAACTTAGATAGCTTATTCTTAATCTTCTCAATATCCGCACCTTTTTTGCCGATAATGATGCCAGGACGTGAAGTATAAATAGTCACCCGCGCTTTTTTCGCTGGACGCTCGATCACAATGCGGCTGATTCCGGCGTTTTCGATCTTGGTTTTGAAGTACTTGCGGATTTTAATGTCCTCATGCAGCTTTTTTGCATAATCGCCGTCTTCGTACCACCTGGAATCCCAGCTACGGTTGACATTAACCCTGAAGCCTATTGGATTTACTTTTTGTCCCATATTATTCCCCTGCTTCCTCTTTTTCCCGTACGGTCAAACTTAAGTTACTGAACGGCTTTTTTATTCCCGATGCACGGCCGCGTGCACGCGCATGAAATCTCTTCATTACTAGGCCTTTCCCAACCAGCGCTTCCGCAATATAAAGACGATCAACATCAAGATTATGATTGTTTTCTGCATTAGCGACTGCGGATTGCAGCACTTGCTTAACTTCTTTGGCGATGCGTTTTTGCATGAAAGTGAGCTGAACCAGCGCCTCTTTCACGTCCATTCCGCGGATCAATCCGGCTACCAGGCCTAATTTACGCGGAGAAGTGCGAAGGCTCCAAGCCACCGCTTTCGCCTCGTTATTGGCCAACCTTCTTATGCTTTGTTTCTTGCTCATATAATATCCGTATTACGCTGCTGCCGGTGCATCGGTTTTAACTTTCTTTTCTGCCGAATGGCCGTGGAATATGCGGGTTGGGGCGAATTCGCCGAATTTATGGCCAACCATGTCTTCCTTCACCAATACCGGAATGAATTTCTTGCCGTTATAAACGCCAAAAGTGCACCCTACGAATTGCGGCATGATGGTCGAGCGGCGGCTCCAGGTCTTGATGATCTGGTTCTTACCAGAGCCTTGAGCGGCTTCAGCCTTTTTCAACAAATATCCGTCTACGAACGGACCTTTCCATACACTGCGTGCCATATTATTTTACCTTCTTATGGTATCTTCTGGTTATAATCTGCTTATCGGTTTTCTTGTTATGACGGGTACGGGTGCCTTTTGTTCCCTTGCCCCATGGCGATACTGGATGACGCCCGCCCGAGGTTTTACCCTCGCCACCACCATGCGGGTGATCAACCGGATTCATCGCAACGCCACGTGACTGCGGACGCTTACCAAGCCAGCGCATTCTGCCAGCCTTGCCATAATTCATGTTTTGGTGATCTGGATTTGAAACCGCACCGATCGTCGCCATGCATTCGCCGCGCACTTTCCGTACTTCGCCGGAACGTAAGCGTAATAGAGCATATCCGGCATCCTTGCCGACTAGTTGCACATAACTTCCAGCCGAGCGCGCTAATTGCCCGCCTCTTCCTTCTTTCATTTCGACGTTATGCACGATGCTGCCAGCCGGTATATTAGCTAGCGGCAGGGCGTTGCCAGGTTTAATGTCCACCCGATCACCGGAAATCACCTGATCACCGATTTCCACCCGTTGTGGCGCCAATATGTAAGCCAACTCACCGTCTGTGTATTTGATAAGCGCGATGTTAGCTGAGCGATTCGGATCATACTCTATGCGCTCGATTACGGCTGGAACGTCGAATTTTCTGCGCTTGAAATCTATCACGCGATATTTCCGCTTATGCCCACCGCCCTTGTGACGCGAGGAGATGTGGCCGTAATTATCCCGACCACCGTTCTCTTTTTTGCCTTTGGTTAAGGCTTTTACCGGCTCACCTTTCCATAAGTCGGAACGGTCTACCAGCACTAGCCCACGCTGTGACGGAGTAGTAGGTCTAAAATTTTTGAGTGCCATAAAACTATTTCACCCCCGTCATTATATCAATATTCTGGCCTTCCTTGATTCGGACAATCGCCTTTTTATAATCTGAACGCTGACCACGATGCCCCCGGAAAATCTTGGTTTTTCCCATGACGTTTATTGTATTAACTTGGCGAACTTCAACTCCGAACAGGCTTTCTACTGCGTCCTTAATTTCCTTCTTAGTCGCGCATTTGGCAACTTTGAATGAAACTTTGTTATGCTCTGAGCCTTGTGTCGATTTCTCAGTGATGAGAGGCGAGCGTATAACACCATACGATTGCAGGCTCGGTCCTTTTTTCACCGCCGCTTCTTTTTTAGCAACTGCCTTTTTATCAATCTTTTTGCTCATGCGAGCCTCTCTTGCAGGTTTTTCAGTGCATTTTCGGTGAGCAGTAAATTTTCATGGCGGAGAATGTCATAAACATTCGCCCCAATCTGCGGCAGAATATCTATATGTTTCAAATTCCGCACCGCTTTCGTAAAATCTTGATTCGTTTCTTCGCTGGCAATAATTAATATCGATTTCAAGCCCATTTTTTTGAAGTTTTTCTCAATGTCCTTGGCTTTAGTCTTGGATTTCACTTCTTGCAGGATTTGCAGCTTGCCCTCCGCCATTTTCGCTGAAAGCGCAGTTTTGAGCGCCAGTTTACGGATTTTTTTTGGCAGATCATAGGCATGACTACGAACCACAGGTCCGAAAATTATTGCACCGCCGCGGAATTGTGGAGAGCGGAGCGAACCCTGACGTGCACGACCGGTACCTTTTTGCTTCCATGGCTTTTTCGTAGTACCGGAAACATCCCAGATTTCTTTAGTTTTATGGTTGCCGGAGCGCTTTTTCGCACGGCTCCACTCAGTAGCGCGATGCAGAATGTCCTTACGTAGCGGCAGCCCGAAAATTTCTGGCTTCAGTTCCACTTCGCCAGCAGAGGCATTTTCTAATGTTATAATCTTTGCTTTCATGTCGTTACTTCAGGGGTTTTGGTTTCACTTGCCAATTTCCGGATCGCTGCTGGGAATGGCAAATCTTTCGGCGCTTTAATTTTTGCCGCATCCTTTATTAAAACATATCCGCCTTCCGCTCCGGGAACCGCGCCTTTTATGGAGATAATTCCTTGTTCTGCGTTTACTGAAACTATTTGCAAATTTTGAATCGTTACTCGCTCAACACCCAAATGCCCAGCCATTTTTTTACCCTTGAACACCCTGCCTGGATCTTGCCGCTGACCGGTTGAGCCATGCGAACGGTGCGAAACCGAAACGCCATGCGAAGCTTCCAGACCGCTAAAATTCCAGCGCTTCATCACGCCAGCAAACCCTTTTCCTATTGTATGACCGACCACATCAACCAGCTGTCCTGGCAGAAAATGTTCGGCGGATAATTCTGCACCGACTTCCACCAAAGCATCATCGGAAACCCGAAATTCAACAACCTTAGCCTTCGGCTCAATTTTAATTTTTGCGTACTTGCCTTTAGTCGCCTTGTTGACGTTTTTCAATTTTCTTTTACCGAGGCCAAGCTGGAGAGCGGTATACCCATCCTTTTCCTTGGTTTTCTGGCCGATAACTTGGCAGCCTTCAAGGGAAAGCAGCGTAACTGGCTGGTTCACACCCTTTTCGTCGAAAATCCGGCTCATACCAAGCTTTTTAGCCACCAATCCGGTGCGTATTTTTTGGGCTGCGCTCATTATTCTGCCCCCACTACTTGGATTTTTACTGCAACACCAGCAGCGAGATCAAGCTTACTCAAAGCTTCAATGGTCTGCGGATTTGAACGGGTGATATCAATCAGTCGCTTATGTGTGCGGATTTCAAATTGCTCACGCGACTTTTTGTCGATTACCGGCGAACGATTTACTGTAAACCCCTCACGCCTTTTTGGTAGCGGTATTGGACCCATGGCTTCCGCC